>ENA-OWPI01000859-OWPI01000859.1-marine-metagenome-genome-assembly--contig:-NODE-859-length-37516-cov-17.762360_pt1 | contig 37516 bp, 40 predicted proteins | sample MGYA00238138_ERZ651775 | MGnify/ENA primary metagenome ERZ651775 (study PRJEB26906, sample SAMN06265043) | marine metagenome | isolation source: Helgoland LTER site | place: Germany:Helgoland, sampling...
GAAGGCAAACATACTACAAACCAATTTGATAACCCTAAATGGGATTACCCTCCCCCAGGAAGTGTAGCATTTAAACATTTAAACTATGTCTGTGACTATGTTGATTAATCATCGGTTTGAACAAGATTGCCCTGAAAACTACCCAATTACTATTAATTAAATTTGAGTGATTTTTGAACCACTGTAGTAGACACATCAAGTTGAGTTGCAATGCCTCTCATACTCAATCCTTTGCGTCTTAAATCAACAACTTTTTGAACTAACTCATTCGTTATTATTGATTTCCTTCCAAACTTTGCACCATTATCTATTGCTCGTTTGATGCCTATAGACTGTCGTTCTTTTCTCATATTGTTTTCCAGTTCTGCAAAGATACCGACCATTTGAAACATAGACTTGCCGAATGTAGTTGAAGTATCAATGCCTTGTGCAAAAGAGAACACATCTATACCCAAGTCATCAAGTTGAGATAGAACAGTAATGAGATGTTTCATTGAACGCCCCAATCTATCCACCGACCACACAACTACTTTATCAAACTTCTTTCTACTTGCATCTAACATCATTCGATTCAGTTCTGCTCTCTCATCAAGACCTTTAGTGCCTGATATTTTTTCTTCATAGAGACCTACAATCTGCCAATGATTCCTATTACAGACATCAATCAATTCTCTAAACTGGTTTTCAGTAGTCTGATGAGAAGTAGATACTCGTAGATAGACTGCAACACTTAATTTTGGCAGTGCATCATCTAAAAAGTCATTCATTCGTTCTGCCGACATAAATCTTGCCTTTGCTTGTTCTTCATTCATTGTGTCCTCCTGTTTTGTGAAACGAAAGGGGGGGGTCGAAATCTCAAACAGTATCGTTTCACTACTGTAAGGGATCTGTTAGATTGATAGTAACTGTGTAAGACTGAAAATATTCAGTTCGTTTTGTATGTAAAAAATCTGTGTGTATTTTTTTGAGTTAAATAGTATTTACAGATGCTTGATTTGACCTTCTTGTTTTTTGTAAGACTTTAATGCTGCTGTTCTACTTTGTTCTTTGCGATACTTCAAGTAAGTCATTTCAATGTGTTTAACTGATGTTCCTGCCATTTGTGAAATGTCTATCAAATCTACATTTGAAATGACTCTTTGAGTAATGCCATAATGCCTACAAGAATACCAAGTGAGTTTGCGTTCTTTGTAATTTGTAATGCCAATGCCAGTCATTAGTGCATGCCAATGTTGTGCTCTTCGTTTATGATGAAGATGAGTTTTGCCATTCATTGAGAAAATTAAATCTTCATCATTAGTAAATTGTTGTCTTTCTTTTAATCTTTGAAAATACTGACCACCACGACAAAAGAATGTTCTGTTCTTTCTTACCTTTGATGTTTCCCATCTAACTCTTATTTCAACTAATACATTTTCTTTTTGATTATCTTCATATTCACTTTCTAACATATGTCTTTCAAAACTTGATAAATCGCCCCAGTTGAGTTGATTTGCTTCTCCTACACGCAGACAAGAGTTCGTCAATGCAAGAATATAATCTCTAACCATTAGTCTTTCTAATTGAACTTGCTCTTTTGTTTCAACAACAATGCCATTTGACCTGTTAATCAATGCATCACAATTCTTTAATGCAGTATAAGAACGCATAAATCTAACCAATTTATCGTACTCTTTATCTGTGAAAGTATCTCGTTTCCCGATTGCCTCTTGTTTGATGATAATTTGTTTGAAGTCAAACTTCTCAAAGTGTATTAACTTATTTCTAAATCCATACTGAATACAATGATTGATAGTTGATTTTTCAGTTCTAATTGTTGCCATTTCACCTTTTTTAACTTCATTTCGCATATTAGAATATTCATACAACATATCGTGTGTTAAATCGCTGAGTTTTGTTTTCTCACCGCACAAAATAATGAAATATTTGAGTTGAGAACTTAAAGTCATCCATCTTTTGCGAGTGATACCTGTTGCACTATCAATATCGTTCTTTCTATATTCCAGATACCTTTCAACAAGTTCTTCAACTGTAATACTAAACACTTGCTTCTCAGACAATCCGTGTGCCATTATGTCTTTTGTCAGTTCTTTTGCTTTTTCAAATGCCTCGTCATATTGAGTAGTTTTTAAACTTTTTCTGTAATCTTTACCCTCGTTCTTAATCCACATACGAAATTGATAAACATCGCCACGACTTTTGATTTTGTAGATATGACTTTCACCATCATAAAGAGATTGATGAAATGTAAGTGATTTGCCTAAACCCGCTGTTTTTGACATTGATTGTGTAAGAACCCGTGTAATAACGAGAACCATGATACACTACCTATCGCAATAAATGTATGAGTGTGTAATAAATGTGTAATAAAGATTTCCTTTACCTAAAGGGTTTAAATGAATAGTGAGTATTAAGACAGAGTAATATTAACCCTTGCAAACCCAGTCCTCATGAGATATCTAGAAAAGCTCGTAATGCGTTTGTAATAAAAGCAATAATCTAACTGTTGTCTTATATGTTTAAAAATTCTTTAAAAATTTCAAAAATAAGTTATTTTTTATTCTTAATAGTTATTTTTACTTTTAACTCAAAAGCGATTGCTGTTGAAGACCTCTCATATCCATTTAATTCAGATAGTGGAAAGTACTGGCAATACATTAGTGATCAAGTGATGGGCGGTGTTTCTGTTGGTAAAGTTACTCTTGAGCAAGATGGAGAAATGTTTTATGCAAGACTTACAGGCAATGTAAGTACAAGGAATTATGGCGGTGTTATTCAATTACGCACAGGAATTTCATTTGCAAATTCTGAAAAAGATGGCAAAAATCTTCAGGGAGTTCGTCTCAATGTAAGAGGCAATGGTGAAACTTACGATATCCATATATTAACAAATGATATGGCTTATTATGGAGACTTTTATTCTGCAACCTTCCAAGCTGATCCTAATTGGAAAATGATTGACTTGCCTTTTAATAAATTTGAACGCAAGCGTTACAATTCTTCAAAGTTAGATGCTAAAAATATAAGAAGCTTTGCTATTGCTGCTTATGGCCGTAATTTCACATCTGATGTTTCAGTCTCAACAATAGAGTTTTACTATTAGAGAATATTCTACAGAGCCTTCTGAGGATTAGCAGGCTGATCATTTGTATGGCAGTGAACTCCGCCGCCAGCTGCCCAAGAACTTAACATTTCAATTAAATACACGTCACGATTTGGAAAGTAATTCTCGATACGAGATTTAGCTGAAATATCTGTTTCAAGATTCCCAAAGCCAGGCACAATTACAAATCCGTTACCAACTAACCAGTTCATGTAATTTGTATCAAATTTCTGATTTTTATATTCTACAAAGCCCTCAATGGGCTCTCTAATTACAATAAGTCCTGCTTTCTCTATTATTTTTGCTGCATTATTATAAATCTCAGCATCTTTACTATCTGGTTGACATAAAGATCGAGATGTACATTGAACTACAACAACAGTTCCTACTCCAATAAACCGAGCAATACCATCAATGTGTCCTTTGGTAAGGTCTCCATCTGGAATGCCTTCAATGAAGATCACATTTGATACACCAAAGTGTTTCTTCAGATCAATTTCAGCCTGTTGTTTGCTATAGTTCAAATTTCTACTTGGATCACCCATAGTGCTCCAATTTAAAATAACTGTATCTAATCCGTTAAACTCTAGGTTGCCACGCTCATGAACTATATTTATGTAATCAACAGGCATATCAAGTATTGCTCCAACTTTGTCTGGGACCATGTTATCTAAGCTAAAAGGGATATCTGAGCCAAATGCTCCACCCCATGCATTAAAATCCCAATTTTGAATTCTTAATTCATTATCTTCTAAAATATAAATAGGCCCATTATCTCTCATCCATGCATTGTCATTTGGCACTGCATGCCATTGGATATTATTATTTTGAGGGTTTGCTCCTATGCTATTTATCGCATTATGCGCCTCTGTATAAATTTTTTTAGAATTATATAAAATGTGTAGTTTTTCATATCGAGAAATAATCGCAGATATCTTCGCAAAGGTTGGTTCATATTCTTTTTCCCAATAACCAGGCCATTGCATCCAAATTGCCTCTTGATTCTCCCACTCAGCTGGAACACGTTTTGTTGAATTGTTTACTTCATTTGCAGAAGTATTAATGCCTATCACTGAAAGTAAAGCTGCTATAGAGAAAAACCAAATTTTACTTTTTACTATTGTGTTAATTCTTTTGTCCATCTTCCCCATTTTAAATAAAGAAAGAATGATACTTTGCATATATCAAACTAGATTTGGACTTTGGTCTAAGTTGGCATATAATCCTATTTTTTCTAGGAATTTCTTTGATGCGATTTGCTAAATATGAACAACAGTTGAAGTGGTTCGCACTATTCCTCGGCATCCTAAGTACAATTGCCATTATCAATGACTTGTATCCTTACACAATGTTTATTGGACTTCCATTTTGTTTAATCTGGGTTTACTGTGCCTGGCTTCATACTGAAAAACAATTGAAATGGATTAATATAATTTTTACTGGGTTATATACATATGGAATAGTGAATTACTATATTTAAAACTAAGTAATAAAGTATTATTCATCTTCGATGAATTCAAGCAGTAATCAAACTAAGGCGTACGATTTTAAAACTAGAGATATAAAGGTTTTAAAAAAGCTATTGCCGTATTTACTTAAAATGCGAGCCCGTGTTATTTGGGCTGTTAGTTTTTTAATGTTGGCGAAATTGGCTAATGTCGCAGTTCCACTTGCACTAAAAGAAATCGTTGATAGCCTAGATCAGACGAATATAATATTGGTATTGCCACTTGGCATGTTGCTAGCTTATGGCCTTTTAAGACTAGCAAGTTCACTATTTAATGAGCTTCGTGATGCCATTTTTGCCAAAGTTCGTTATCACGCAATGAATTTAATTGCACTTGGTGTCTTCAGGCATTTACATACTTTGGATTTATCCTTTCATTTGGATCGACGCATTGGCGGTATAACCCGTGATATTGATCGGGGAACTCTAAGTGTCTCAACCTTACTCTCCATTTTTGTCTTTAACATTCTGCCTTCTTTGTTTGAGATATGCCTAGTAATTGGCATTATGTGGCTAAATTACGACCTGCTTTTTGCTGGTGTCTCTTTATTGACAGTATTGTTTTATGTTGCGTTAACAATGGCTATTACTACTTGGCGAATGAAGTATCGCTATCAAATGAATGATATGCAATCCGAAGCCAATACCAATGCTGTTGATAGTTTGATTAATTACGAAACTGTCAAATACTTCAATCAAGAAAAATTTGAAGTCGATCGTTATGGTGAGACGATGCAGCGATGGGAAGATCTTGCTACTAAAAGCTTTACCTCGATGACAGCGCTTAATTTTGTTCAAGGTGCGGTAATTGCTATCGGCGTGACCATTGTTTTGATTATGGCAGCACAAGGTGTAGTTGATAAAAACCTTAGCTTGGGTGACCTTATTATGATTCAAGCACTCCTCTTACAGCTCTTTATTCCGCTTGGTGGTTTGGGTATTATTTATCGTCAAATTAAACATAATTTCATTGATATGAATAATATGTTTGACCTATTGGATCGCTCCTCAAAAGTCACTGATATTGCTAATGCATCAGAGCTTAATGTCACTCAGGGTGAGGTTAAATTTGATAATGTCTCTTTTGCTTACGCAGGTAAGAACGAGGTTTTGAGTAATATTAATTTTGTTCTTAAACCAGGCCAAAAAGTAGCAATTGTTGGCCCTTCTGGTGCTGGCAAGTCAACACTTGCTAAGCTTCTCTTTCGTTTTTATGATATTTCTAGCGGTGAGATACATATTGACCAGCAGGACATTAAACAATGCACCCAAGATTCAGTCCGCGCGTCAATAGGTGTCGTACCTCAAGACCCTGTAATGTTTAATGAAAGCATTTATTACAATATTGCTTATGGTCGTGCAGGTGCAACTGAAGCTGAAGTTAAGGAGGCAGCAAAGCTCAGTTTTATTGATAACTTTATTGACTCCTTGCCGCAAGGTTATGACACTCTGGTTGGTGAGAGAGGTTTAAAGCTCTCAGGTGGTGAAAAGCAGCGTCTAGCAATTGCTCGTGTGCTGTTAAAAAATCCATCGATTTTGATTTTTGATGAAGCTACCTCGGCGCTTGATTCATATTCAGAGAAAATGGTGCAAAAGGCGTTAGCGAGTTTTTCACATAAACACACAACATTGGTGATTGCTCATCGCCTTTCTACCATTGTGGACGCCGATCAAATTATTGTCCTTGGTAATGGAACTATTGTTGAACAAGGCATGCATCAACAGTTGCTAGATCTTAATGGCCAATATGCAAGACTTTGGCAAATACAAGTCAACAAGCAAGATCAGACTTAGCTTAATAAAAAAAATGTGTATTAGGTATGTATCTAAAAATAGTCATTAAAAACTTGATATCAAGTAGAATCAAAATTTACTCATTATGAAATACTCTTTATGAAAAAACTACTCCTAATTTTTTTCATCTCTATCAGTTTAAATGGGTTTGCTAGTAGCCCAATATTAGATGATGGCTTAGTGAAACCAATGCCTGTGGTGGACTATGTAGATCTAGAACGATTTATGGGAGATTGGTATGTCATTGCAACTATCCCGACTTTTCTTGAAAAGGATGCATTCAATCCCGTTGAAACCTATCAATTATCTAGTGATGGGAGTATTGCAACGACCTTTACTTTCAATAAAGGGGGTTTGAATGGGCCAGAAAAAATATATCGACCTCGTGGCTTTATTGAAGATAAGCGCACTAATGCGATTTGGGGTATGCAGTTTATCTGGCCAATAAGGGCGGATTATAGAATTGTGTATTTAGATGATGACTACCAACAAACCATTATTGGGCGCAACAATCGTGACTATGTATGGATTATGGCTCGAACGCCAACGATTTCTCAAGAGGATTACTCAAACTTAGTGACATTGGTAGGCGCCCTTGGATACGACCTAGATGCTTTACGAAAATCTACTCATTCCAGTAACTAGGAGCCAATTACACCCTCTTCACCATTCATAATTCTTCTAATATTTTCACGATGAGTAAAGTAGATAAAAAGATTGATTAGAAAAATAACCATAGTTGCTCTCACATCATGAGTGGTTATGAAATAAAAATAAATTGGAGAGAGCAGCGTTGCAGTTAAGGCTGCGATGGAAGATACTTTCATTACTTTGGCAACGATTAGCCATATAATCGAAAATGTTAATCCTACAAAAAAATTCAACCCTATAAGACCTCCAAGGTATGTTGCCACTCCTTTGCCACCTTTAAATCCATAATAAATTGGGAAAACATGTCCAAGGAAAGCGCTAAGAAGAATAATTGTTAATTCAAATAGGTTTAGTCCAAAATAATGAGCAAGCATGACTGGTATTGCGCCTTTAAGTCCATCAAAAATTAGAACAAATGCTGCAAGTTTTTTACCACCAATTCGCAGAACATTGGTAGCTCCTGGGTTGCCAGAACCTTTGGTTCTTGGGTCCGGTAGATTGCAAATCTTACATATAATTATGGCACTTGAGATTGATCCAAGTAAGTAGCTACCAATTAAAAAATATAACAATAAATTCTCCTGTCACTTTTTAGAATGAAATTTTTAATTACCCGCGAATTATATCAATGAAAGGAATTTATTGTGGTTATTAGTGTATGTCACAAAGGTATCATGATAGTTTTTAATTAATTTATATAAAGATTATGGATATTGTTTTTGTGCAAGGACTTAAAGTTGATACGGTAATAGGTATTTATGACTGGGAAAAGAAAATTCGTCAAGATATTGTTCTAGATATAGAGATGTCATCTGATATAGCTGCGGCAGCAGAAACTGATCATATCGATCAAGCCCTTAACTATAAAAACGTCTGCAAGCGTGTTGCCAGTTTTGTTCGTGAGTCAAAATTTGAACTTGTTGAAACCTTGGCTGAGCGAATCTGCCAGATCATTCTAAATGAGTTTAATGTTCAATGGGTCAAATTAAAGCTTAATAAAGGGGAGGCAATTACGGGCGCTGAGGGAGTGGGAGTAATTATTGAGAGGTCAAAGAGTTAATGAGCCTGCTGCATCTTAATATTGGATCAAACCAAGATAGACGAAAAAATATTCGTTTAGCACTAGATCAGCTCCAACCTTTCTTTACTAAAATTACTATTTCTTCAATTTTTGAGAGTCCTTCTGAGGGTTTTGAGGGCAGTGATTTTTATAATGTTGGGGTCAATGTTGAAACCCATAAAAGTGCTTCTGAAGTGATACATTTTTTGCATCAAATTGAAGACTCGCTTGGAAGGAATCGAGAGCTCCCAAAATTTTCTTCGCGGATTATTGACCTTGATCTTGTTTTGTATGATGACTTAATTGATGAAAAATTAAATATACCTCGAAAGGACATTCTTAAGTATGCATTTGTCTTAGCACCACTTTTTGAACTGAATCCTGAAGGAATACATCCTGAAAAAAAGGTTCTTTATTCAAGCCTTTGGAAAGATTTCCAGAGTAATCAGGATTTTGATTTGCACAAGTATAATATTGATAAACTATATAATTAACCTTATTTAAATTCGATATCTAAAAGATAATTATTCATATAAATAATGAGTGTTATAAACCGAATTTATCTATAATTTATTTTTAAAATTAAAATGACCAATAACATGAAAAAAATAACAGCACTAACATCACTAATTGTTCTATCAGTTTTTGTTTTTTTTACTAACACTACTCAGGCTGAGTTTGTTGCTGGAAAGAATTATGTTGTTCTAGATAAACCTGTTGAAACTCAAACTGGAGATCAAATTGAGGTTAGAGAGTTGTTTTGGTATTTTTGTCCTCATTGTTTCTCTGTTCATCCTATGCTTGAAGAATGGATGCAGACTATGGATAGTTCAGCTCAATTGGTTCTTCAGCCTGCTGTTTTCCCTGGGTGGGAGTATGGCTCTACTTTTTATTATGTTTTAGAGGAATTGGGTGAACTTGACCGATTACACTCAGCATTGTTCAATGCGATTCATATTCAGAAATTAAACCTCAAGACTCAACAAGACTTTGTGACATGGCTTGCTTTAAATGGAGTAGATGAAGCCAAAGCAAATAAAGTTTGGGAATCATTTCCAGTTAAGGTTGCAGTGAATAAAGCAAAAGCTAGTACATATAAATACCGTATTACTGGAGTTCCTGCATTTATTGTAAATGGAAAATATATGGTTAATGCTACAAGCGCTGGCAGTGAAGAGAGAATTTTTGAAGTAATCGATTATTTAATTCAAAAAGAAACCCAATAATACATGGATAGGCCTAAAGCCGATTCAGTTTTAGTACTTTCGGGCCTAGATCCATCAGGTGCTGCTGGGATTGCTGCAGATATAGAGACTATCAATCAATTTGGACTGACTCCGCTTCCAATCATTACTCTACTAACTGCTCAAAATACTCAAAAAGTAGAATCATTAGAAGTTACAAAAAATGATCTTTTGGAGCATCAATTTAAGTTAATTGATGAGGACATTCACTTTAATACAGTCAAAATTGGCCTTTTGGGGTCATCAAGTCAGATTATTGCTATTTCTAATCTGATAAAAAATAGAAAACAACTCAATATTGTTCTTGATCCTATTTTAATTTCAGGAACCAATGAAAATTTAAGTTCCATTGAGATCATGGAGGCTATGAAAGCTCATCTTTTCCCTCTTTGTTTGGTGCTAACACCTAATCTAGCAGAGCTTAATGCTCTTGCTCCTGGTTTAGATGAACAGGCGGCAGTCGCGAGCCTTAACTGCCCGTGGATTCTTGTAACCACTTCTGACAGTTCAGAGGCTGAAATTGAGCATCGCCTCTATCATGAAGCTAAGCTAATTAAAAAGTTTATTTACGATAAATTACCACACAAATTTCACGGTTCAGGCTGCACCCTTTCAAGTGCAATTTCAGCGTTAATTGCAAGCGGTGATGATGTTGATGTGGCTTGCAATAAGGCACTTCAGTATACTTATCAATGTCTATTAAACGCAAAAAAGCTTGGTAAAATGCAATTTCATCCAAATAGAACTTCATCTAAACTAATATGACCTTTATCGAACAATGGCTAAGATCTGATATAAAAAATATCGACGCTTATCATGTGCCTGTTTCAAAGGATATGATTAAGTTAGATGCAATGGAGAGTCCTTTTGGCGTTCCTGAAGATTTGAAAGTTGAATTCTTAAAATGCATTGAGCAGTCTGAGGTAAATAGATATCCTGAAGCTGATCCAAGTCCACTTAAAGATACCCTTAGATCCCTTATGGATATACCTGATGAATTTGGCATTCTCCTTGGGAATGGCTCAGATGAGCTGATTCAGCTTCTGGCACTTGCATGCAGTAAAGATGATTTGATAATGAGCTTTGAGCCAAGTTTTGTGATGTATGAGCTTGTGTCAAAGTATGTTAATTTAGAGTACTTTGGGGTTCAATTAGACTCTAACTTTGATATCAACTTAAGTGATGCACTTTTAATTATCGAAAGAGAGAAGCCAAAGATAATTTTTATTGCTTACCCAAATAACCCAACAGGTAATTGCTTTGATTATGATGCTATTATTGAAATCATTAAATCAACTAACAGTATGGTTATTCTCGATGAGGCTTACTATGCATATTCAGACAAAAGTTTTTTATCTGAAATTTCAAATTTCCCTAACTTACTAGTTTTAAGGACCATTTCAAAAATTGGTTTTGCTGGACTTAGGCTGGGCCTCTTAATTGGAGATCAAGAAACAATAGCACAATTAAACAAGTTGAGACTTCCTTACAACATTAATGCCCTGACACAAACTAGTGCCAATTTTTTACTCCAGGATAAGCAACGAATAATTAATAATGCACAAATAATTATTGAAGAAAGAAGGCGCCTTGCTCATGAGCTTTCATTGTTTTCAAAATTTAAAGTCTACCCTTCACAAACCAATTTTATTCTTGTTCATTCTGAGGATGCACATTCTCTGCATACTGCTCTTAAAGAGAATGGGATATTGATTAAAGGTTTTCCCAAAGGCTCTAAGTTATCAGATTTTATTCGTATTAGTGTTAGTGAACCGGTTGAGAATAACATCCTTATAGATGCAATCAGGAATTACTATGGTTCATAGAGAAGAGTTAGATAATTATTGTAATAAATTCTTATGTGTTAAAAATTTTAAGGATTATGGCCCCAATGGACTCCAAATTGAAGGATCTGACACTATTGATAAAATTATAAGTGGTGTTAGTGCCAATTTAGATCTTATTGAGCGTGCGATTGAAGAAAATGCAGATGCTATTTTTGTCCACCATGGTATTTTTTGGGATAACGAATCTAATTTAATAACGGGGGCGAAGCGGAAGAAGATTGCCCTGCTTATGAATAATAATATCAATCTATTTGGTTACCACCTTCCATTAGATGACCATCCTGAAGTAGGAAATAATATTGAATTAGGTAGAATCCTTGGAATAAAAAAAATGAGGCCAGTTGAGGATAGTTACCTTTGGCAGGGTGAATTAAAAACTGATTTAAAGAGTTTTTCTAGTTTAATTGAGAAAGAGCTGGGAAGGACGCCCCAGTTATTTGGTGAAATGAAAGAATCAGTAAACAAGATTGCTTGGTGCACTGGTGGAGCACAAGGCTTCATAGATGAGGCTATAAAACTCAAGGTTGACTTATATTTAAGTGGTGAGGTTTCTGAAAGAACTCCTGCAGCAGCTAAAGAGAATGGTATTGCCTTTATCTCAGCTGGACACCATGCAACTGAAAGATATGGAGTTCAGTCACTATGCAATCATCTCAGTGCTAAATTTAAATTGCAACATCAATTTATTGATGTCGATAACTCTGTCTAGTTACATTATCATTTGGAGCCTCCATGGAGCGTGTAAATTTATCTAGTTCTTCTAGCATTAGTAGAATAATTTATGGAATGTGGCGTTTAGCTGACGACATCAATACCTCATCAAAACATATTAGTGATAAAGTTAACCTTTGCCTGGGTCAGGGGATAACTTCATTTGATCAGGCTGCTGTATATGGTTTATATTCAGCTGAAGCATTATTTGGAGAGGTTTTGAAAGCTAATCCATCGTTAAGGCATAAGATTGAGATTGTCTCTAAATGTGGCATAGTCAACCCCTCTGATCGATATGCTGGTGTATCTGTGAGTCATTATGACACCTCAAGGGAGCATATTTTTAATTCTGTTGACGCATCTTTAAAGAATATGGCTACAGATTATCTAGATCTACTATTAATTCATCGCCAAGATCCTTTTTTGGATCATCATGAGACTGGAAAGGCTTTAGATGATATTATAAAGTCCGGGAAAGTTAAAGAAGTTGGTGTCTCAAACTTTAAGTCTTGGGACTTCACTCTTCTGCAGTCAGCCATGAAAAGTCACCTAGTTACTAATCAAATTGAAATGTCCTTAGCTGCAACTGACTCTTTCACCAATGGAGATCTGGCTTTTCATCAGGAGCGAGCAACAACAATTATGGCTTGGTCACCTCTTGGAGGCGGCAAACTGATGAAGGATAAAGGAATACTTGGTAAGGCCTTAAAAAAGATAGCCGTTAATCAAAATGTTGATATAGCAGCAGTTGCAGTTGCTTGGTTATTGGCTCATCCAGCAAGGATTTGTCCTGTAATGGGGACAAATAATCTAAATAGGATAGCGAAAATTTCAGATGCTATGAATGTAAAAATGGATCGTGAGTCTTGGTTTGAGTTGTACACAGCTTCGTTTAATGATGGTAAATTGCAATGGAGACTCCCTTGATTTTATTAAAAATAAGAGTATTTTCTTGATTTCAGGCAATAAAAAGCCGAAAGTGTTGTATATATTTATGAATATTAGGTCTAGTACTTTATAATCTAAAGTCTTTTTAAAGCCTTAGAACATTATGAGTCAAAAATATAACGTAGCTATTGTTGGAGCAACTGGTGCAGTTGGTGAAACTCTAATCTCAATTCTTGATCAGAGAAACTTTCCTATTGAAAATCTTTACCCTTTAGCCTCAAAAAGATCAGCTGGAAGTAAGGTCTCTTGCCAAGGTAAGTCATGGGTGGTTGAAGATCTTGAAACTTTTGATTTTTCAAAGGTCCAGATTGGATTGTTTTCAGCTGGAGGAAGTATTTCGGAAAAATATGCCCCCATTGCAGCTGAACAAGGCTGTATCGTGATTGATAATACTTCACATTTTAGAAGGGACGAGGAAATCCCTTTAGTAGTTCCGGAAGTAAATCCCCATGCAATCGCTAACTATACAAATCGCAATATTATTGCTAATCCCAATTGTTCAACGATTCAGATGTTGGTTGCTCTTAAGCCAATATATGATGCTGTAGGCATCTCAAGAATTAATGTGGCCACATATCAGGCGGTTTCAGGCAGTGGCAAAGAAGCAATTACAGAGCTCACCTCTCAAACTGCTAACTTACTCAATGGTAATGATGTTGAAGTGGAAGTATATCCTAAGCAAATAGCATTCAATGCTATACCCCATATAGATACTTTTCAAGAAAATGGATACACAAGAGAAGAGATGAAAATGGTCTGGGAGACACAAAAAATCTTTGAGGATGAAAGTATTCTCGTTAATCCAACGGCTGTAAGAATTCCAGTTGTATATGGTCATTCTGAGGCTGTTCATATAGAAACTAAAGAGAAAATTAGTGCAGATGATGCTAGGAATTTACTTGAAAAAGCTGACGGCGTGGTAGTGATGGATCAAAGAGAGGATGGTGGTTACGCAACTCCATTTTCTGAAGCAACTAATAATGATGCAACTTATGTCAGCAGGATAAGAGAAGATATTAGTTTTGAAAATGGGTTAAATATGTGGGTTGTTTCCGATAATATTAGGAAAGGAGCGGCTCTGAACACAATTCAAATAGCTGAAATACTCATCAGAGACTATATTTCATAAGATAAAATCAAATCATGATTATTAAAGAGCGCAAAACAAACGAAACTGACATCAAAATAAGCCTTGAGCTTTATGGCGTCGGAAATTCTAAAATTGAAACAGGTGTTCCATTCTTGGATCACATGTTAGATCAAATTGCTCGTCACGGATTAATGGACCTGACCATTGACTGTAAAGGAGATAATGAAATTGATGATCATCATACTGTTGAAGATATTGGAATAACCCTTGGGCAGGCTTTTTTTGAGGCAGTAGGTGATAAAAAAGGCCTAACTCGATATGGTCACGCATATGTTCCTCTTGATGAGGCGTTATCAAGAGTGGTTGTGGACCTATCAGGGAGGCCAGGATTAGATCTAGGTGTTAAGTTCACAAGGGATAGAGTGGGTTCATTTGATCTTGATCTTATTAGAGAATTTTTTCAAGGGTTTGTTAATCATTCATTGGTCACTCTTCATATTGATAATTTAAAGGGAATTAATTCGCATCATCAAGCTGAAACAGTTTTTAAGGCATTTGGAAGGGCACTTCGAATGGCTACAACTCCAGATGAAAGGCAATCAAATATAATTCCCTCAACAAAGGGTTCACTCTAGAAGATAACTAGGAAGGGCAACATGCAAACAATTGCAATTGTTGACTACGGAATGGGAAATGTCCGTTCTGTTCAAAAAGCATTAGAATATGTTGCTCCAAATGATGAGTGTATTCTGACAAATGATCCAAAAGTTATTCGAGACTCAGATAGAGTTGTTTTTCCAGGACAAGGAGCTATGGGCTCCTGCATGAGAGCACTTGAGTCCAATGATCTTATAAGTGAAATAAAATTATCTTCCGAATCGAAACCATTTCTAGGAATTTGTCTTGGACTTCAGTTATTATTTGGTTATAGTGAAGAAAATAATGGTACAAATGGTCTTTCAATAGTACCAGGTGATGTCGTTAAATTTAATAATAAAGATTTAAAAATACCACATATGGGGTGGAATAACGTTAATCAAGTAAAAAATCATCCACTTTGGTACAAAATTGATAATAATAGCCGTTTTTATAGTGTCCATAGTTATTACGTTAATCCGACTGACACTTCTTGCGTGGTGGGGACAACAGAGTATGGTCAATTATTTGCTTCTGCAATAGCTATTGATAAAATATTTGCGGTTCAATTTCATCCTGAAAAGTCACAAAGTGATGGCCTTCAATTACTCAGAAATTTTGTTGAGTGGGCTTAATTTATAAGCGTTATTAGTGGTCTAAATCTAGGCTATTAATCTATAAATTTTTTAAAGCTGCTTTAGAGCCTGAATGTAACCATCAAGATCAAAAGCAGCATTATTTTTTTGAGCATTGAAAATCATTTCTGCTATATGTTCCATCATCATATGTTCTACTTCGTGCGCATCTTTGATTTTTAGTAAAAGTTGACTATGAATTTCCTTGATTCCTTTTGGTTGGTCCATTGTAATTTGATCCTGAAGGGTCAAATGAAGGTTAATATGAAGAAAGGGGTTGGTGATGCCTTGCTCAGGAAAATACTCTGAATCTAAGTTCTTGATTAAGTTTTGATATTCTGGATGCTGTTCAACTATCTTTGATAATTGAAGTTCCAATGGCTCTAGTTGTTCCTGACTCGTGTATTTTTCCCAGGCTTGTTTTAGATATTGTCGTTGTTTAGATCTGTCAGAAGTAAACACTTAATATGCTTTAAATATTTTTCTCTTCATATTCACACAAATCTAGCAAGGTACAATCAGGACAGTGCGGTGATCTTGCCTTACATACGTATCTGCCATGAAGAATCATAAGGTGGTGTGCTGGAACTTTAAATTCATCGGGTATGAATTTAATGAGTTTCTTTTCAACTTCTAGAACAGTTTTCCCAGATGCGATTGCCGTTCTGTTGGCTACTCTATATATGTGCGTATCTACTGCAATAGTAGGTTGACCAAATGCAGTATTTAGAACTACATTTGCGGTTTTTCTGCCAACACCTGGTAAAGCTTCAAGTTCCTTTCTAGTTTCTGGAACTTCAGAGTTATATTTATCAATCAATATCCTGCAAGTTTGAATGATATGCTTAGCTTTTGAATTAAATAGACCAATAGACTTGATTGTTTCTCTTAAGGTATCTTCACCCAGCTCAAATATAGTTTCGGGTGTATTTGCAAGAGGAAATAAGATATCAGTGACTTGATTAACGCTCTTATCAGTAGCTTGTGCTGATAGTGTAACAGCAACTAGAAGTTCAAACGATGTTGAGTAGTTCAGTTCAGTTGTAGGATTTGGTATTTGCTTTAAAAGCCTACCAAACATTTCACTTCTTGTTTCTGCGTTCATTTGAACCTTTTTATTGATTAAACTATGGCCAAATATTATACTTAATTTTTACATATTTATCAATAACTAGCTCTTGCTCTTAGATAAATGATTGCGCATAGTCTTCTAGCTCTTTCCAAAGGTTTTCCCTTCCAGGCTGACTCTCTCTGAGGCTTTCTATGCTTCTTTCAAAGCTATCAATTGAAAGAAATCCATTTGCACCACTCTGAATTCTGGATTGAACTATTTCAAACCACTGTTCTTGTTCAAATTCATTGAGTAGCTGAGGATAATTTCTTGCTTTAAAATTTAAAAATAACTTGGCCAGTCTTCTATCTTCAAATTCTGGGACAAATTCAGATAGTTGAGTTGGTGATAAATTTTGAATCTCATTGCAAATTTGTCGATCATTATTACTTATAAAACCATCATATAGTGACTGATCAACATCTCTGCTTGGCTCCCTATCAGAGTCGTTTCTGTAAATTGCACGCACTTTATCTTCAATACTTTGGCTATTCTGCTGAATAAATCGTAAATTTTTCAGACACTTGTCTAAGTTTAATTCAAATTTCTCAATCAAAATTGGCGATAGTTTAAAGTTATCTGAGTTTGGACTACATACAAACATTGGGCTTTTGTTATAGACCAACTCACTGAGATCAAGCTTTTCAATGCCTTTAGGTAGGTCTGATTTTTTGGAAAACGTTAATGTTTTTAATTCTTCAGACTCAAGCTCTAAAAAAATCTCAGGGTCTTGATTCAAATTAAAGACAATCGAACGATCATTGTATTCAGGATGATTACAAATTGAAGTAACGAGTCTTGTAAATGATGACTTATAGCCAAAAGATGAAGATGTTAAAAGCATAGGGTGTAGAGGCTTTACCAGTTGAGCGACTTCTTTTTTATCATTGAGGCTTAACGCGTAATTAAAAAACTTTGGCTGCGTATCTTTGATAATCCTTGCAATACCAATAGTAGCTCTAACATCAGCCATTGCATCGTGAGCATTAGTATGTTCAATGTGATTAGCAGGAGCTAGCCTATCAAGCTTAAAGATAGGTCTATTTTTTTCATTTTTAACCCAATTAAGGCTTCCCTCTTCTTTATGTGCATAGCAAAATCTTGCCACATTAAGTATGTCCCATCTTGCATTGCCATTTTGCCAATGCCAAGAGTAAGGATCTAAGAAGTTTCTGAAAAGAGTGTGCCTTGTATATTCATCATCAAATGCAATTGAGTTGTATCCAACAATGCAGGTACCAGGTTTAGAGAATTCATCATGAATTTTCTTTATAAACTCATGCTCAATAAAGCCTTTTTTTTCACACAGCTGAGGTGTGATACCTGTAACTGCGCAAGCTTCAGGAGCTGGAAGAGAGTCATGAGTGGGTTTACAGTAAAACATATGCTCATCGAGAACATTTAGATTTTCATCTGTTCTTATTCCTGCAAATTGAGCAATTCTTTGGACTTTTGGTGAAAGGCCAAAGGTTTCGTAGTCGTACCAGTAAAATGTATTCATGTATTCCTGTATTTACAGTAATTATATATGTAACAAGAGATTTTTAACAGGCATGGCTTGATTAATAAAAGAGCTTACCTTCAAAAATAAGACGAACAAATCTATACTTAAAATCAATAAGAGATTTAGATTAAAACTGTGTTTTCTTTGGGTTTAAAAAAAACCAAAAAAACAGTTTAATACGAAACGATAATTTAAAAACCCAGCACTGAGGCTGGGTTTTTGTAAATAATTCTTAAATTATTTCGCTACTACGTTAGCAGCTTGAGGGCCTTTAGCGCCATCTTCAAGTTCGAATTCTACTTCTTGGCCTTCCTCTAGTGATTTGTAACCATCACCTTGAATAGCTCTGAAGTGAACAAATACATCATCACCACTTTCTTGTTCAATAAAACCAAAACCTTTTTTTGCGTCAAACCATTTGACGCGTCCTGTTGTTGTAGACATGCAGTCTCCTAAAAAAAAATAAAACATGGAAAAGATGCAACCAACCCAAATTACTGTGAAACCGTCATACAATGAAGCAACAACACAACATAAAAATCAGCTGAATTTTAACCAGCATTTGCAATTTTAACCTAAAAATTCAAAAATGTATATTAATTTGATAGTAGCAGTATTTTGAGGCTATTTTCTAGACCTGCTTCTTGAAAATTTCTTATCTCTATTTGAGCGTGGCTTGCCATTTCCTTTTCTTTTTGAGTGCTCTCTTTTGAAATGACTTTTTGATTCACGAGGTGCTGTACTGTTATTTTTTTCTGAAAGCTCCTCTATATTTAGTTTCTTATCATAGACTCTTGTGTTTTTCAAAATAGCAAGCGTTTCTTTTGGCATCTCATCAGGTAAATCAACCGTTGAGAAATCTTGGAAAATTTGAATAGCTCCAATAAAAGCGCTACTAATCTCTGCCTCATTTGCTATTGCACCTAGAATATTTCCAGGTTTGATGTTGTCTTTTCGTCCAACTGATATTCTATATCTTCGCATTTGAATAGAGGGATTATCTTTAAGAGGATCAGCCTTAATCGAAATTGAAATTTTATTTTTATTATCTGAGTCAAATTTAGGTTGATTAATCTCTTTCTCATTAAGAAGAAGCGGCTCAGTCCCTTGCGCCATTAGCGCTAGAGATGAAGCAATCTTAAATGCGTCAACTTCATGCTCTGCTTGATAGCTTGAGACGAGTTCTTCAAAAATAGTTAAATCTTGGTTTTCCAGGGTATTAGTAATTCTTTGTTTAAAGTTAATGACTCTTTGTTCATTGATAATTTTTGCTGAAGGGAGCATCATGGGATCAATCGGCTGACGTGTAATTCTTTCAATCGTCTTAAGCATTCTTCTCTCACGTGGTGCTACAAAAAGAATCGCTTTCCCTTCTCTTCCAGCTCTTCCAGTTCTTCCTATCCTATGAACATATGATTCAGGATCTTGAGGTATATCATAATTTACTACATGAGAAATTCTCTCTACATCTAGCCCTCTAGCAGCAACATCCGTTGCAATTAATATATCAATTTTGCCATTTTTGAGTTGCTGAATAATTCTCTCTCTTTGGTTCTGAGCAATATCACCATTGATTGCTTCAGCAGTAAATCCTCGAGCCGATAATTTTTCTGCCAAATCTACAGTTGCAGTTTTTGTTCTAACAAATATAAGAAGAGCATCAAATGACTCAACTTCTAAAATTCGCGTTAGCGCATCAAGTTTATGAACTCCACCAACCAGCCAGTATCTTTGGCTAATTGTCATTGCTGTAGCAGTCTTTGTTTTTACTTTTACTATTTTAGGATTGTTAAGAAATTTTTCAGCAACCCGTCTAATAACATCTGGCATTGTTGCTGAAAAAAGAGCAATTTGGCGCTCTTTAGGTAGCTTTTCCATGACCCATTTGACATCATCAATAAAGCCCATTCTTAACATTTCATCTGCCTCATCTAAGACGAGTGCCTTGAGTGAATTTAGCTTAAGGGTTCCTCTTTTTAGATGATCCATGACTCTACCCGGAGTACCTACCACTGCATGGACTCCTCTTTTTAAGGGCCTTAGTTGAACATCATATGACTGTCCACCATATATCGGGAGAACATGAAAACCTTTAAGATGTCTTGAGTATGTTTGGATTGCCTCAGAAACTTGAATAGCGAGCTCCCTAGTAGGAGCTAGCACCAAAAGTTGAACTTGATTATTACTTATATCTATTCTGTCAATGAGAGGAAGGGAAAAGGCTGCTGTCTTACCTGTTCCAGTTTGAGCTTGACCAATGACATCATGGCCATCAAGAAGATGAGGTATGCATTGCTCTTGAATTGCAGAGGGTGTTTCATATCCTACGTCATCAAGTACTTTAATGATTTCTTTAGATAGGCCAAAACTGTTAAATGTAATGCTTGATGCATGCTCAGACATGATATGAGAGGGCAGTGAAAATAAAGGGCGGTATTATACCTTGATTTAACTCTTCACATGAAGATGAGGTCACTAGTAATGGTAAATGAATTAAAAAGTATTATTAATCAAACCATTTAATTGAGCAGCCCATAGAAGGAATTTGATCGACTGGTCCTTTTTCAGTCTCAGCAATAGTCTTCATTGCCTCAAATAGCTCTCGTTTTGCATCTGTGACAGACTCTTTTCTGGATTCATCAAGTCTTCCCCGATATTGTAATCCAAGATCTTTGTTGTATCCAAAAAAATCTGGGGTACAGACAGCACCGTAAGACTTTGCAACTTCTTGTGTTTCATCAATTAGATAGGGGAAGGGAAAAAATAGATCTGTTGAAATTTTTTTCATATTCTCAAACGAGTCTTCTTCATACTCATTTGGATTATTTGACATAATACCAACACTATTTACACCAAGTTTCTTAAGCTCATTCGTATCTCTGATTATTCGTTTAATAATAGATTTCACATAAGGGCAATGATTACAGATAAACATAATCAATAAGCCATTTGGTCCTTTTAGCGAATTTAAGTCATAGTACTTTCCATCTACTCCCTTTAGTTTGAAATCAACTGCAGGTAAATTGAAGTCACAAATTGGGCTTTCAGTTCTCACCATGACATGTTTATTTTAAATTTACTCATGACCTTAGTATAGTTTGAATAATGTGTCCTGCCATCATTAAACCAAAAATATTGGGCATATAAGATATAGCTCCATTTACCGCTCTTGGCCTCCCTGGCGGCGATAGATCAGTTTCATTAACTGCCTCATGAGGAAGAGCCTTAATTTGTACTTCTGTAGAGTGAACCACTGGAAACTTTAATGAGGCGTGTTTATTTCTAAGTTGTCTTCTTAATTCTCTAGCCAGGCCACAATACTCTGTTTTATCCATTCTTGAAATTGTGACTTTCGTTGGATCAAGTCTTCCACCTGCTCCCATGCTAGATATTATTGGCATATCTGAACGATTACAAGCATCAATTAAATTTGTTTTGCAGGCAATAGCATCAATACAATCTGCAACAAAGTTCAAATCGGAATCAGTGGCAATTACCTCAGCTTCTTGACTATCAATAAACAGGTTTTTTTCATTAATAATAGTATCCGGATTAATATCTCTTAATCTTTGCGCAAGGACATTAACTTTTGACTCACCTAAAGTCGAATGAAGTGCAATAAGCTGACGATTCAGATCTGTTTTGGATACTGTATCAAAATCAATTAGGGTTAATTCGCCAATTCCTGCTCTACAAAGAGATTCAGCGCAAGCTCCACCGACTCCACCAAGTCCAGCAATAACGACATGTGATTCAGCCAATTGAGCTAAACCCAGCTGACCCACTAATATTTCAGTTCGAGCACAACTTCCAGCCATTAACTAATCTTAAAAATATTAAAAGTATTTTGATCGCATTGTTCTATGACTTGATCAACGGTTATTTTTTTTATTCTTGCTACTCTTTCGGCAACTTGAATCAATTCATCGGGATTTTTCCTGTCATCTGTTTCAATGACTATCGATTCGATGGGTAGGAATTTAACGATATCATGCAGCTTGTATGCATGAGGATTGGTAAGAGAGGTTCCAAATCCAAATGAAAAATTGATTTTTAGTAAATTTTCAGCTTGTTGGAGGCTTCCAGAATAGGCATGGATTACGCCTCGTGATTTTGAATATGACTTAAGTAAGTCAGTGACGTCTTCCGTAGCATGAACTGAGTGAATGATTAATGGCAAGTCAAACCTTGTCGCTAAAGCAACTTGCTCGTCAAAGAAAAATCGTTGCGTGTTTTGATCTTTTACCTTTGCATAATCTAATCCGCATTCTCCAACTGCAATAGGCTTTTCCTCTTCAATTCGAACTTCAAGGTCATGCAAATCAATCATTTGATGATCTTTTACAAACCATGGATGAATCCCAAGGGCAAAATAACTATTGTCATTGGAATGACAGCATGCAATGACGCTATCCCAGTTATCTTTCCCAGTGGAAGGGATAATAACCCCAGTTGTTGAGCTTGATGGTGAATTAACGTTATCAAAATCTAAGTGTATGTGTGAGTTAAGCATTACTTCCTTTGTGATCTAATGGATAATATAATAAAATTTTTTCAATCAAAATAAATGCAGCTTTTTTCTAAAAAATTATCTGAAGTTAATCTAGTATTGTTAGTTGCAGCATTTCTAACTTTAACGGGTAATTTTACATTTTTAGAAAAAACATTGCAGATTTATCCACTATCTGAAAACTGGTTATTTGTAGGATCTTTATTTTTATTTTTATTCACTTTTCTATCTGCATTGCTTATAGTGTTGTGTTTTAGATGGTCACTAAAACCGATTTTAATCCTTTTACTGCTTATCTCTGCAGTTTTGACTTACAGTACCAATAACTTTGGAGTAGTTTTTGATCATAATATGATCACCAATACTTTTGAGACTGATACAAGTGAATTTAGCGATCTTGTCAGCATTAAATCATTAATTTATTTCTGCCTATTGGGCCTAATTCCATCAACTTATGTATGGAAAATCCAACTTGTCAAATCTTCAATTAAAACTCAATTATGGCAAAGAGTTAAGATGTTGTTGGCACTGATTGTTGTTTTTGTCATTGTTGTTTTATCTTTTTCTAAGCATTACACATCTTTTGCTAGAGAAAATCGAGATTTAAGACTCTATATCACTCCAACTTATTATTTGTACTCTTCAGTAAAGTTTATTAACTCTCAAATAGAGACAAGTGCTAAGCCATTTAAGGAGATTGGCTTAGATGCCAAAATTAATAAAAAGTCAGATAAAAGACGATTAGTCATATTTGTCATTGGAGAAACTGCTCGAAGGGATCGTATGTCAATTAATGGCTATGATCGAAAAACGAATCCCTATCTTGAGCAAGAGGATATTATCTCATTTAAAGAAATGACATCGTGTGGCACTGATACAGCGCTGTCAGTTCCATGTATGTTTTCAATCCTTGAACGTGGTAATTATTCTCATGCCAAAGGAAAAAATATGAGTAATGTGCTCGACCTAATCAGTCAGGCTGGAGCGAGCGTAATCTGGTTAGAGAATAACTCTAGTTCAAAAAGCGTTGCAGATCGAATTGAATTCAAAGACTATCGATCCTCTGAAAATAATCCTATCTGTAATCCAGAATGCAGGGATGAAGGAATGTTGATTAACTTACAGAATTACATTAATGAACAAAATAAAAGAGACACATTAATCGTGTTACATACTATGGGTAGTCATGGACCAGCCTACTATAAGAGATATCCAGAAGAATTTGAGGTATTCAAGCCAATCTGTAAAACAAATCAATTAAATGAATGCTCCAATGCGCAGATCAGTAATTCTTACGATAATACAATTTTGTACACTGACTATTTTCTCTCGAAGGTCATAGAGCTTCTTGAAAGCAATTCACAAGAATCAGACACTGCTATGTTTTATGTAAGTGACCATGGTGAATCACTAGGAGAAGGGGGGCTATATCTACATGGAATGCCATATTTTATGGCGCCTAATGAGCAGATAGATGTTCCAGCTTTTATGTGGTTAGATGAATCATTGTCTGAGGTTTTTAACAAAGAAAAGTTAAGAAAAAATGCTGAACTTCCTCAATCACATGACAGTTTATTTCATACATTGCTTGGATTAATGGATGTAGAAACTAAACTATATAAAAAAGAAATGGATTTGATGACAAAATAATTAGAATTCTGCCTCATATTGATTGCTAGATATTTGATGTATTTGCAATATGAAAACTTACATTAAGAATAAAAAGTGATTATAATAGTGCGCTTGTTCTAATCTGACGAAGATAATAGAGTTATGAAAACATTTAGTGCGAAAGCAGATGAGGTAAAAAGAGATTGGTTTTTAGTTGATGCGGACGGCAAAACACTTGGTCGTCTTGCGACTGAAGTTGCCTCTCGACTGCGCGGTAAGCATAAACCAGAATACACACCTCATGTTGATACAGGAGATTACATTGTGATTGTAAACGCGTCTAAGGTTGCGGTTACTGGTAACAAATATAATGACAAAATGTATCATCATCATACTGGGTATGTGGGTAATTTAAAGTCGGTACCATTTAAAGAGTTACTCGCTAAGAAGCCTGAAGAAGTTATTCAGAAAGCAGTTAAAGGAATGCTTCCTAAAGGTCCACTTGGAAGAGAAATGGCAAGAAAAATGAAGGTTTTTGCAGGCGGTGAACATACTCACGCAGCGCAACAGCCGCAACTTTTAGATATTTAAGGCTTATTAATATGGCAGAAAAAGAAGTTTTTTACGCAACTGGAAGAAGAAAGACATCAGTTGCTAGAGTTTATATGACAAAAGGTAAGGGTGTTTTCACTGTTAACAAAAAGCCAATGGCTGAGTATTTTGGTAGAGAGACATCTTCAATGATTATCAATCAACCTCTTGATGTTGTTGAAATGCATAATAAATTTGATTTCAACATTATGGTTAGAGGTGGTGGTGACACCGGTCAAGCGGGTGCAATTAGACTTGGGGTTACTAGAGCATTGATGGCTTATGATGAGGCTACTCGTTCTGATCTAAGAAGTGCTGGACTCGTGACTCGTGATGCACGAGTTGTTGAACGTAAGAAGGTTGGTAAGAAGAAAGCGCGTAAGAGTGAGCAGTACTCAAAACGTTAATCTTGAGGCTAAAACTGATTCAAAAAAAACCCGCTCTAAGCGGGTTTTTTTATATGTCTATTAGAATTCTAACTAGTTTAAAAAGTCATGTCTCTGGAGTTGATTAAAGTTTATGACTGATTTAATTGATTCAATATATTCGTCACCTGGGAAAGCATAGTTGCCAAGACCTTCAGCTAAAATAATTCCTGTGATTGGCTGATATTGTTCGCGCTGATTTTGTCTAATTGAACGAAGGTCTTCATAAGCATAGCTTCTATTGATATTTAATACATAATAATCAATACAATCATCTAATGAGTTAAAACTTGCCACTTCATGGGTTGCATCTTCTTCTCGTTTCATTGGCACAACGCCACAGCCTTTGGAAAAGCACCAGATACCAAAATAGTTATTAAATTCCTTGGCGAATCTTGATCTTCCCCAGTTAGATTCATTCGCTGCTTGAGCGAGGACAAGTGACGGCGGAAGTATATCAATAACTTTTAATAATTCTTCTTTAGAAGCAGGCGTACTTAAGCGATATTTTTTTGCTAAATCATCTAATTGAGCATTGCTTAGCTCATCATTAGAGATAGCAATTCTTATTTCTATGATTTCATTATTTTTCTTTTGAATTGCTGGAAGAAGATAATTAAAAAAAACTTCTTTCCTAACGGTAGTACTTTCAATTGAATCAAAACTAGGTTTGAATGAAGAAAGAGATGCTGAAGACACAAGAGAACTAATTGTGAACAAAGACAGTAGAAGAAAAAGCGACTTCAGATTTTTAAAGATATTTCTATATTTATTGACCATTTGTTAATCAACTAACTATTGAAATTTGATGCATATTATCCTTTAAAAAATAGAGTAAGTTATTCTAATTGTTAAAAAATATTCTTAAGAAATTAGCTTACTTTAAACTAGTTAATTTAATGATTAAATTGGAGCTCACAAAGCCTCTTGTATAGATCAGAGCTGGTTAAGAGTTGCTGATGATTCCCTTCTGCAATAAGTTGCCCCTGATCAATAAGTAAAATACGATCTGCATGCATAATTGTTGCCAGCCTGTGGGCAATGATTAGTGTGGTTCTACCTTCCATTAGCTTCTTTAGTGCATGTTGGACCTTTTGCTCACTATCAGCATCTAAAGCACTTGTAGCCTCATCTAGAAGTAAGATTGATGGGTCTTTGAGCATGGCTCGAGCAATTGCAATACGTTGGCGTTGTCCGCCAGATAAGCGAACACCTTGCTCACCTAAATAACTATTAAACCCCTCAGGCAGTTGCTCAATGAAGTTCAATGCAAATGCCTCTTTTGCCGCCTGCTTTATTTGATTTTTGCTAGCTGAGGGGTTGCCATAACTAATATTATGAGTTACATCTGCAGAGAAGAGTGTTGGCTGCTGAGGAACCACGCCAATATTCATACGAAGATTCATTGGATCAAGATTTATTAAATCTATATCACCAACATCAATGCTTCCTTGAGAGGGGTCATAAAACCTCTGGAGTAATTCAAATATTGTTGTTTTTCCAGCGCCTGAAAGACCAACAATTGCGACAGTCTCACCTTTATTAACTTTAAAATTTAGTTGATTTAAGGCAACCTCCTTTGGTCTTGAGGGATAACTAAAACTAACATTATTAAAGCTTAATGAAAGAGTTCCTTTTTCTAGTTTTTTGGGTTGAGCAGGAGGCGTAATTTGTGGTTTTTCAGATAATAGTTCAAGCAGTCTCTCTGTAGCTCCTGCAGCCCTTTGAAGCTGACCATAAATCTCAGATATAACGGCTACAGATCTTGCCACCATAATTGCATAAAAAACAAATGATGCTAGCTCGCCAGCTGATATTTCTCCATTTGCAACATCTTTGGCGCCAAACCAGATCATTGCTCCTAAGCCAGTAAAAACTATAATCATAGCAGCGGCTATCAGTAAAGAGCTTTGTAATATTCGTCTTTTGGCTGCAGAGAATGCCTTTTCAACCTCAACACTAAATGCATATGACTCTTCAGGCTCTCTAGTAAAGCTTTGCACGATCTTAATATTTTGAACAATCTCACCCGCATAGGTGCCAATATCTGCAACGGTGTCTTGACTTTTCCTTGAAAGGGTTCTGAGGCGACGACCATATATAGCCATTGGGAGAAGAATGACTGGGACACTTATTAATACAATTAAAGCCAGTTTTATATTGGTAATAATCATCATTATCAATCCACCAATAAATAAAAGTACACTACTTAATGCCATTGAAATTGAAAATCCAAAGATGGATTGAAGGAGGGTAGTGTCCGTTGTTAAGCGTGCATTAATTTCACCACTTCGATTGACTTCAAAGTAATGAGGGTGAAGCGTGAGCAGATGATTAAAAACGGCAAGGCGAACATCATTACTAATTCTCTCACCGATCCATGATATAAAATAAAATCTGATAAAAGTTCCGATAACGAGAGTCATGAGAACAAGCAAAATAACAAACAGCTCGTTCCTGCTTAGATTATAGATACCTTCATCAATGAAGAGTTTTATTCCTTGACCAAGCAAGAGGAAGGACAGAGAAGTGATGATGAGAGCAATAAAAGCAACAAATGCAATTTTTTTATAAGGCTTTATAAAAGAAGACAGCTGCAGAAGAATTCGTAAATCTTGCTTTTGAGTCTGATCTGAGTTCTCTATTTTTTTAGCAGTTAAGCCCATAATTAAGAATAGGATTTATTAACTTTTTACTCTTGACTTGGCTTTCTCAGAAGGAGCTCAGTAACTGCCTCTTTAGGAGTTGTCTTTCCTTCTGTAACGAGAAGAACTTGTTCACAAATAGGCATCTCAATTTGATTACTTCTAGCTACCTTCAGGACAAGTTTAAGTGCTTTAAACCCTTCAACAGTAGCATTAATGTTTTTGAGTGCATCATCTGTAGAAATGTTGTTAGCGAGTTCTTTTCCAAATCGTCGGTTTCTAGACAAGTCATCTGAGCAGGTAAGGACTAGATCACCAAGACCTGATAGTCCTTGAAAGGTAACTTTATCTGCTCCCAATGCAACGCCCAGTCTCGTCATTTCAGCTAGGCCTCTTGTAATCAATGCAGCTTGCGTGTTAGCACCGAAACCAAGCCCACTAGCAATCCCTGCTGCAATTGCCAAAATGTTCTTAACAGACCCGCCAACCTGAACACCCACAATATCTGAATTTGTATAGGCGCGAAGGGTTTCTGTTTGAATAATATCTGACCAATAATCCCTTGTTTTTTTATCTTTCGAGGCAACAACGATTGCTGCTGGCTTTTCTTCAACAATTTCAGCGGCAAAAGTTGGTCCTGAGATGACGCATGGATGATGTCCTGTCAAATAGTGATTAAAGGTTTCATGAAGCAGATTTGCCGTTTCAGGATCAAAGCCTTTAGTGACCCAGGCTATCGGTATATCATTTACGTTATCTTTAATATTCTTAAGAACACTACCAAATGCAGAGCTGGGTGTTGCAATTAGAACAGCCTTTGAGTGATTAATGACCTCGTAGCTGGAGTCAATAAAAATGTTTTGATTGTATGGCTTTGATAGGGCTGAATGTTGTTTACCTAGTGCATCGCTACTGGCTTTATCTTTCGTCAATAGAAATATTTTATCAAATTTATGACTTAGAGCGATAGCAAGAGCGCTTCCCCATGCGCCTGCTCCAATAATAGTGAGGGAATTGTTCATTGTGATTACTTGTCGATGGGAAGCTCAGCTTTAAGCCATGAATTAAACCCACCTTTAAGACTGTACACTTTCTGAAAGTCACTTTTGGAGAGAAGGTCTGCAATACGATCAGATCGGGTTCCACTCTTACAATAGACAAGAATATTTTTTGATTTTTCAAGAGAATCAACTTTCCCTTTAACCTGTCCCATAGGAATATTAATATCATTTGAAATAAATCCAGCATTACGCTCTTTTTCTTCTCTGACATCTAAAATAACGAGCTCATCATCATCCATTAAAGAAACAGCTCCATTAGTATCAACTACCTCATACTTTCTAAATTTCTCACTATAAAAATTTACTATGAGTAATATAATGAGTGCAAATAAAGTTCCTGTGAGTAATAACTCACCCTGTAAAAATTGAATAAATTCCATTGTTATTGATTGTCCTGTAAAAAAGTATTAAGCATTTGGTGTCCATGTTCAGTGAGAATTGACTCAGGATGAAATTGAACCCCTTCAATTGGATAGCTGGTATGTCTAACCCCCATTATTTCCTCAATTTCGCCAGATTCTTTATTAGTCCATGCGGTCACCTCAAAGCAATCTGGTAAAGACTCTTTTTCAGCAACAAGGGAGTGATATCGAGTTGCGTTGAGTGGATTTTTTAAACCTTTAAAGACGCTTTTTGAGGTGTGATGAACTGGCGAAACCTTTCCATGCATAATTTTCTGGGCACCAATAATTTTTCCACCAAAGGATTGAACTATTGCTTGGAATCCTAAGCAAACTCCAAGTATTGGATATTTGCCAGCCAGCTTTTCAATTAATTCCAATGAAATTCCTGCTTCGTTAGGTGTACAAGGGCCTGGTGAAATAACAATATATTGCGGGTTTAACTTTTGAATCTCACTCACTGAGATTTGATCATTTCTGTGGACAACAACGTCTTGACCGAGTTCACCGAAATATTGAACTAAGTTGTAGGTAAATGAGTCGTAGTTGTCGATCATTAATAACATGGAGTACCGCGCTTTAAGGCTAAATTAACTTTAATTATTTTACAGATAAAAAAGAAACAAAGTTAAGGCACTGAAAGAAGCAGCTAGTGTCTTTAAAACCAGAATCTTTAAGGCGTTCAATATGTATTGCCTTTGTATCAGTGATAAGAACATTTTCAATAGCTTGTCGTTTATTGGCAATTTCTAATTCACTGTACCCATTCTCTTTTTTAAAATCAATATGAAGATTTGTAATTTGATCTTGGGTTTCTTTATCCTCAAAATGAATTTTTTCACTTATGATTAACACCCCACCAGGGTTTAATCCCTCATAAATTTTCTTGATTAGATTAGAGCGATCCTTAACATCAATAAACTGAAGTGTTAAGTTTAAAACGACTATTGACGCATTTTCTATATGAATTTGGTTAATGTCAGCACAGGTTGCTTGTAAATTATCAATTTTACTTTCTAGGTTCTGTTTACATTTACTGACCATCTCTTCTGAGTTATCGATCGCAAAAAATGTATTTTTTTGATGCTTATTATTTAGAGCTATTGCCAGTGAAATAGCACCTGTAGATGATCCTAGATCGTAATAATTTGTATTATCTTGACCATACATTCTAGCAATAAGGCCAATCATTTGAATCATCGAATCATAGCCAGGAACTGACCTTCTGACCATATCATCAAAAACCTCAACAACCTCTTTATCAAAACGAAAATCAGCAATATCGATATTAGCGTTAAATAAATTATCACGCATATAATGACTCCAAAAAAATCTCTGTTACAAGTAAATTTGTTTTGCTAATTGTAAACGTTGAGCGCCTGGCCCATGAATTATTAAAACTTCCAACCTCAAGATGACCACGTTTAATTTCTGGATCATTAAATAAAATTTCCCCTAGAGGCCTAGAGCCAATTTTTAAAATATCTTTTGTATCATCTGTTAAAGGAATAAGAGAGCGTGCATTTACAACTGGTGTTTCAGATCCTATGAGTTCAACCTCTCTCACAATAATTTTTAGATTAGTTGTTGAACCCAGAAGCTTTAATTCACATTCATATGGGCTATTTTGCTCTTGTGAAAGAACGTTTACTCTAAAGTCATTGTACTTTTCTTTTAATTTATGCGTTAAGGATTGATTATCTAACAACCATCTGCTGACATGTTCAGGTATGTTTTCTTTAGGGTCAAAAACCCGCCATTTAAATTTGTCTGGATTAAACATATGATAGATATTTTACAAGAGTCTTATATTTTATAAAATTCTAAAATTATTTAAGCATCAAAATAGTGTGTTTTTTCTTCATCAATCCATCGATTGATCAGGGCGCTTTGGTTTTGTTCGCTCGCCTCCAGCATTTTGGCAGAATAGTACCCAGCCTCTTTCAAAAGGTAGGCGTCCCTGACTATGTTTGCAATCTTCATTGACGCTATCCCGGTTTGTTGTGTTCCAAGAATCTCCCCAGGGCCACGAAGCTCAAGATCTTTTTGAGCAATCATAAAGCCATCATTACTTTGACGCAGAATTTCGAGTCTCTGTTTGGCACTTTCACTCAGAGGCGATTGATACATCAAAATACATATACTCTTCTCTGAGCCTCTTCCAACACGACCCCTAAGTTGGTGCAGCTGAGCTAGACCAAGACGCTCTGAATTTTCAACAATCATTAGGCTTGCATTAGGGACATTAACGCCAACTTCAATCACAGTGGTAGCAACAAGAAGATTTATTTTCCCTTGTTCAAAGTCTTTCATTATGACTTCTTTATCTGATTTAGTTAATTTGCCATGAATCATAACAACTTTTAATTCTTGAAGATTTGAGGATAGGTAGTCAAATGTTTTTTCTGCAGATTCTGCCCTAAGAGCCTCTGATTCTTCTATTAGCGTGCAGACCCAGTATATTTGACGGCCATCATCTGATATTTTTTTAATTTTTTCAATGAGCTCATCTCTTCTAGAGTTGCTTAAGGCAACTGTCTCCACTAATTGACGACCTGGAGGTAACTCATCAATAACTGATGTATCTAGGTCAGCATAAGCGCTCATTGTGAGTGACCTTGGGATAGGGGTTGCAGTCATGACTAGTTGGTGAGGGGTATTACTGGCTTTTTTTGTAAGGGATAGCCTCTGATGAACACCAAATTTATGCTGTTCATCAATGATGACTAGGGATAAATCTTTAAAGCTGACACTGTCTTGGAAAAGCGCATGAGTCCCAATCACAACTTTTGCTTCGCCGCTCTCTATAAGACTCATCTGCTCTCTTCTTTCTTGGGTATTTTGAGATCCTGAGAGGTAGGCAATTTGAATATTTAAGGACTCAAGGTATTGAGTAAAATTTTGAAGGTGTTGGCGGGCCAGAATCTCAGTAGGAGCCATAATTGCAGCTTGAAAGTTATTCTCAACCGCTTGAATGAGAGCAAAAACTGCAACAATCGTTTTTCCTGATCCAACATCTCCCTGAAGTAGTCTTAGCATTGGCTCTGAACTAGCTAAATCATAATTAATTTCTTTAATGCATCGAGACTGCGCATTAGTTAAGTTGAAATCAAGTGAGTCCAGAAGCTTATCACTCAAAGTGTTATTAAGTATGAATGCATTAGTTTTTTTACCTTTTCGGGCTTTTTTAGTTTTCAATAGACTAAGCTGATGGGTTGCCAACTCTTCAATAATTAAGCGCTGCTGAGAGATATGTTTAAAGGCTTCAATCTGAATCAAGTTTTCATTTTTATCAGGATGGTGAAGAAGAAATAGAGAGTCCTTTAGGCTTGGCATTGACTGGTGAGTTATTGTTTCAAAATAATCATCAAGCACACTCATTTTTAAAACTTCAAGGGATTGATTAACCCATTGCTTCATTTTATTTTGACTAACTCCTGAGCATAGAGGGTAAATTGGGGTGAGGGTTGGCTCTAAGAGAGGGGTTTGATTTTGTGAAACAATGCGATATTCTGGATGATGCATTTCTAGGCCTTGACGGCCCATTTTGACTTCCCCAAAACTCTGTATAGTTTCCCCACGAACAAAAGCCTGTTTTTGATATTGGGTAAAATGAAAAAACCGTAAAAGTAATCTCTGGTTTTGATTATCAGACAGGTAGCAAAGAAGTTGTCTATTTCTAGAGGGAACAACCTCAATTCGATCAATATTCAGTTCAACTAATATCTCAGCATTTATGCTTGCATTTGAAAGAGGCGTGATTGATGTCTTATCTTGATAACGGTTAGGGAGATGAAAAACTAAATGCTCAAGGGTATGGATTCCTAGCTGATTTAATCTGTCAGAGGTTTTCTTCCCTAATCCTTTAATCGAGATGATTGGATCAGAGATTGAAGGCATAAATTTAGAAGCTGTAAGAGTCCGAACTAATAACCATAACGCCATCCATTTCTACACCAACACCTTTAGGGAGTTCTTTCACTCCAATCGCTGCTCTTGCAGGATAAGGCTCAGAGAAATAAGTTGCCATAATCTCATTCAAAGCGGCAAAATTACTTAGATCTGTTAAAAAAATGTTCAATTTAACTATGTCACTTAAATTACCTTTTGATGCTTCACACAAAGCTTTAAGATTTTTGAAAACTTGATGAATTTGTTCTTCAATGCCTCCTTCAACAATTTCCATTGTCTCTGGAATAAGAGGAATTTGTCCCGAAAGATAAATTGTTGTTCCGCCGTTAATAGCAACTGCTTGCGAGTAAATACCTATCGCAGCAGGGGCTTTATCAGTTGAAATAATATGTTTTTTCATGGCTTTAAAATAATGAAATAAATAACTTTAATTATATTCTGGATCATAAATTTTGGAGAACTCTTTTAGTGTTTTAATTTAATGTTTGATACTATATTTAATATTCCAAATTATTATTACAGCAGCAATTGACATAATAAGAGTTAATAAGATCGAGGAGTTGTAGTTATTATTTTGTTCATAAAGCCATCCAGCAATCGAAGGTGAAAGTAATCCTGCAGCGCCCCATGCAGTAAAGACCCTTCCATAGACCATGGCAGATAAATTATTTCCAACTAAGTGACTAACAAGAGTGGGATATATCGCAATCACTGCGCCGTATATAGATGCTATTAGAATTAAAAAAATCAAAATCAAATTTATACTTGTCGTTATTGAAAGGATAAAAATGGAAAAAGAATTGACAATGAGTATTGTTAGAAGAGGGCGCTTGCATCCAAATTTATCTGCCAGCCACCCAGCATATATACCGGCAATACCACTTCCAAGTGTCATTAGAGTAATAGCTGTTACTGAAATGATTGAAGAGCCTCCATAAGAGCTTATTAATGGAACAGCATGCCCAATAATCATAAGACCAGCAAAGACTCCTAAAAAATAACCAGTCCAGAGCTTTAAAATTTTAGGTTTGATAGAACTATTTTTATTAGACATATTAGCGAGGGAATTAATCTTGACTTTGGAGGTAATAAATAAGAATAGACCAACAAAAGTAGCACACGAAAGAATTCCTAACCCCATAACATATCCATTTTCAAAGCCAAAATGTTTAAATAACATAGGATAGAGCATAGAAAATACAACAGCACCAAATGCGTATGATGCAGTCACCAAGCCAAGTGCAAAGCCGAGCTTTTTGTCTTTAGTTATGGAGGAGACAATGTACAGAGAGAGTCCATAACCAAGTCCACTTGAGAAGCCAAACAGAAAGCCATAGCCAATAATCCATCCAAACCAGCTTCCTGAATTTGAGAACAATAAGCCAATGATCGGAAGGATTGCAATAAGTGTTATTAAAACATTGGGTGAAAATTTACGATAAAGGACATGACCAAAAAATACCGCCAATGTGACATTAAGTAGCCCAGTCGAATAAACAAAGCTTGATGCCATCCTTCCAACACCAGCTTGCATCTCAATATTTTGTATGAGGGTGCTGAATGCATGGATAGTACCCATACAGAAAGTAACTAAAAGGCAAGCAATTAAAGCGAGAAGTCTTCCATTCTTATTTTTTAGGTTTTGAGTGCTCATTTAACAAACTATACATTATTATTAAATGAAAAATAAGTGAGCTTAGTGAGGTGTGATGCCGCGGATTTTTTCTGATCTGCGACGAAGCATCTCAAGTGTTGAAAGTAATAAAATAGAAAATATTACCAGTATCGTTGCCGCAGCAAGAATTGTTGGACTGATTTCATTACGAATTCCAGACCACATCTGTCTTGGAAGAGTGTACTGATCAGGGCCGCCAACAAAGAGCACAATAACCACCTCATCAAAAGACGTAATAAATGCAAATAGCCCACCTGCAATTACTCCAGGGGCAATAAGTGGGGCCTGAATTTTGAAAAAATTCCTTAACGGTGAACCCCCTAAGCTTGATGCAGCGCGAAGCAGGTTGTTATCAAATCCAGATAGTGAAGCTGTAACTGTTATTACAACAAATGGTATTCCTAAAATAGTATGAGCAATAATCAGGCCTGTTAATGTTGCCACAAGGTTTACCTTAGCAAAAAAGAAAAACATTCCAGCAGCAGTAATAATAAGTGGGACGATCATTGGAGAAATCATGAGCGCCATTATTACTCTATTAAAAGGCATGTGTCTATTGGATAAACCAAGGGCTGCTAAGGTCCCTAAAACACTAGCAAAGAAGGTTGCAAAAATTGCAATGATAGCACTATTTTTAAAGCCAATCATCCATCTATCTGTACAGACGGTTGTTCCTGAATTAGCAGAACAAATTCCAAATAGCTCTTTATACCAGCGAGTTCCATAACCATCAAAGTTAAAGGACCAAGTCTCAAAGCTAAAGAATTTCATTTCAGAAGTGAATTGAAGGAAAACTGAATTATTAAAGGATAGTGGAATAACAACAATGAGTGGTGCAACTAAGAAAAATAAGACAAGACCACAAAAAACTCTATAGGTATAGAACCAAAGTTTTTCTCGAGGTGTTGTATAAGTAGGAAATTTCATCGTCAACCCATTTTTAAATTATCAAGGCCAATAAGTCTGTCATAGGCCCAATACAGAATCAGTACTGCAGTTAGGAGGATTGCTCCCATTGCAGCAGCAAGACCCCAATTCAATGTCCTTTGCATCTCACGCGCAACAAAGTTACCAATCATTATTCCGTCTTTTCCACCTACTAGTTCTGGTGTTATATAGTAACCAATTGCCACAATAAATACTAATATGCAACCTGCACCAATACCTGGAACAGATTGTGGCATATAAACACGTATAAAGGCCCATGTTGGTGTAGCCCCAAGATTTTGCGCTGCCTTCATATAACTTGGAGGAATTCCCTTCATGACGCTATAGATTGGCAAAATCATAAATGGCAGAAGTACTTGTGTCATTACAATAATAGTTCCAGTAAAGTTATACATCATGGGTATACGATCTTCATCACTAAAACAAAGATCAATATTGGTAGCACCAAAAAATGGTAGGTTTACCATCCCCTCAAAGCAAGGCAGAATATTTATAAGGGTGTCATTCACAACACCATTTTGCTGAAGCATAATCATCCAAGCAACAATTCTTACTAAAAGTGATGTCCAAAAAGGCATCAACACACATATCATTAGTAGGTTTGAGGTTCTCATTGGCAGTGTCGCAAGTAAATACGCAACTGGGTAGGCGAGCAGTAAACAAAAAAGCGTTACCATCAAGCTTACTTTGAGGGTTCTGAGCCAAATCGTATTATAAATTTTTAAATACTCGGCCTTTTGAACGATATTTTTATTAGCGTCATACCTTAGGTCAACAGCATTGAGATAATAGCCCATTGTGTAAGGATCTTTCATGGGACCTAGTGACTGCCAGAATTCAACTTTAGCCCAGCGCTTATCTCTTTTTATCATCTTTTCTTTGAAGGGTGCTTCCCACTTAAAAGGTTTAACTTCCTCCTTTGATTTTTTATCAACCTTTAGAGCTTCTTTAACTGTTTTATTTATTAAACTTTTCCATCCAGAATACTCATAAGTCATTCGAGTTCCTGATCTTCCAAGTAAATTTTTACCAATGACATTACCTTCACTATCTTGGATTTTTATTGTTGTTCTAATATCGTTAATAACTGCAGCAAACATTTCTTCACTAGGGAGTTGGGATTTATCTTCCCATTCTTCATACTGAGCAAATGTCTGTGGGAATGCTTCATTAATTTTGATGTCATCAATACTCCTAGATAGTAGCGAACCTATAGGGGCTACGAACATAAATAATAAGAATGACAGTGGTGCTAGAATTAATAGAAAAGAACGAATTTTCGTTCGACGTAAGGATTTTCTAAGGCTATCTTTAAGGGGTACCCCATCATTCGTCAGTAATTGTCCCTGAGAATTTATTGTGGAAGTATCACTCATAAAAAAACCTATATTTATAAAATTTTAGTCTAAGGTAAAAAAAATAAAAAACAGGTCAGTAGTAATACCGACCTGTTTTTTTAAACGAGATTAAATAAATAAGCTCGTTTTAGGTTAGCTACTTATTGAGCCATCCAAGCTGCATAACGATCATTTATTGCTTGACCACTATCTGCCCAGAAATCAGGATTTGCAAGAATACCACCAGCCATATGCTCAGGAGTATTAGGCATATGTTCCATAATGCTTACACCAGTATTGAACCATGGCTCACCTGCTTGCATAATATCAAGACCAGATGTACGCATAGGACCATAGTTAATCCATTTAGCTTGATCTGCTTGCGCCTGTGAACTAGAAGCATGTACTAAAAAGTGCATAGCTGCAGCTCGGTTTGGAGCACCTTTAAGAAGAACTAACCATTCCTCTTCAAGCACTTGTCCATCCCATACAGTAACGTAATCTGCACCATCATTTAGTACAGCACCACCGATACGACCGTTATAAGCTAGTGACATTG
>ENA-OWPI01000862-OWPI01000862.1-marine-metagenome-genome-assembly--contig:-NODE-862-length-37477-cov-3.929305_pt1 | contig 37477 bp, 43 predicted proteins | sample MGYA00238138_ERZ651775 | MGnify/ENA primary metagenome ERZ651775 (study PRJEB26906, sample SAMN06265043) | marine metagenome | isolation source: Helgoland LTER site | place: Germany:Helgoland, sampling...
GTCTCTTGGCCGCTGGACCCAATGCCTTGGGCACATCTCCGCACTGGCCGTGGTCAACGCACAAGAGCCGAAGAATCCTCAAACTCTGCGAGCTCTCGGCATCCCCATTGCTTTCATGGATGGGCGGCCGTGTCCTGAGGACGGCGACGCGATTACAAGCCCCGGAGTTTCCCCTGTAGTGGAGCAGATCGCTAGCATTTCAGTCTGATGATTGCTTACATTCCACTCGCCATGGTCATAGCCCTGATTTTTAGTGCGGGCGGATTGTGGAGTGCGTTTGTGGACTCGGAAGTTGATCTGGGTGGAGTACTGGGACAGTTTTTGTTACTCACGGCGGTGATGACGGTGTTGCTCAACATTATTAACCGCATCTTGGCGCACTACCTTGCACACCCGAAGATTGACTTGATTGCTCAGGGTGTAGACCGCCTAGCAAAGCCCACTGTTGTAGTGGGGGAATCCTCCGTTACTCCCGCCGAAGCACCCGTAATAGTCAACTCCTTGGAATCAGGATCGGATCGGTAGTTCGCGGTTTACGCCATCAATCCTGAAATATCGGGTGGAATGTCGGCTGCACAATTCACCAACGCGTCAAGGGGAACGTGCTCAAGTGCCGCCTGGTTGGTGGCGGCCAAGACCACCGGTGCTTTAACGCCCGCTTCATAGGATTGCAACCAACGCCCGGCACACACTCCCCAACGATCACCTGGTAACAAACCCGGAAACCCGTATTGCGGCATGGGCGTAATCAAATCATTTCCCACTAAGCGCTGGTGCTCCAAGAATTCGGCGCTCACAACCGCGCAGACCGTATGTGAACCAAAATCATCTGCACTCGTATTGGTATAGCCGTCCCGGAAAAACCCCGTCAGTGGCTCAATACTGCAGACTTCAAGCGCCTCACCGTTCACATTTTTTGTTCCATATCTATAGAGTAGAACCTGACCGACCCACGCGCAGGTCGCCCATCCCGAAGAAACTAAAATTCACGCAGCATGCGGGCGTAGCTCAGTGGTAGAGCGCTAGCTTCCCAAGCTAGATATGCGGGTTCGATTCCCGTCGCCTGCTCCGGAGCCGTTAGCGGGTTGTTTTGTGGGTTTGGTCAGCTTCTCGGCGCTAATTAGCGAGTTCACCCAACTGCTGAATCGCACCCTCGCTGGAATTGATTGCCGCAGCAACTACCCGCACCGATGTGGAAACCCCAAGAAAGTGACGGCCCTCAAGTCTCGTGACGCCCAAGCGCTGATCCGGGCGCAAAACAATCATCGCGAACATGCCGTCCAGGCCTTGACTACGGTGATTTCTCGCTGATTGCTTGTGTGTCACATCTGGTTCTGATGGCGAGATAGCTCCGGTCCGGAGTACAGAAGATCCCCCAAAAAAGTGCAGGACCTTTTTGGGGGATCTTTCTGGCTACTTAGTTGTTGAGTGTCACTGTCATTGGGTCATCAAGTGTTACCCACACCTCTTGACTGATAGGAGAGGTTCCGGCTGTGTAGCTCACGCCGGGTGTGGGGTCACTGCCGGGACCACCCGGGTTGTACAACGGAAGGTAACCGTCGGTAGATGGGATTTCTACGTGGGTAATTGCCGCTACCGCTGCGTCGTCGCCACTGAGCACGATGTCGATGTAGTTGTCGCGATCATCGATGTAGCAATCGGTGTACTCATCAGACTTGAGACCCAGATCGGCTAGTCCCACAACACGCACGGTGCCACCATTAATCGTGTAGTCCACATTGGTTTCTGTGAGCATGACTTCACTTCCGTCATCAGTGATGGCCTTAACACGGAAGTAGTTCTCAAAATCCGTTGGAAAAAGTCCACGGATACCGTTGGGGGTCATCCCGCCGGAAGTGAGAACTCGAAGACGGTATTGCGCCTCGTCCCCGTAAAGACTCACTCCGTCATTGGGCATGGCGCCCTGGATGAATTTTGGTCCGTCTTCCCATCCCTCACCATCGGTTGACATGCGTGAGAGTTTCGCTGCCACAAGGTTGGGGCCACCGCGATCCTCGGGTGCCACATCAGGATCGGTGTAGGAGGACGGTGGTGGTGAGTCGAAGGTAAGCCCTACAGCGCTCACGGTGCCGTCGGGACCGAGTAGCTCCAACGGAGTTCCGTCATCGACCACCTTTAGAGAAACAGGCCAAATAAGTCCGGGTGCATCAGGGGACACCCGATTACCCAACTGCCCAAAGATGACGACCGTGTTGCGCTCGTTGAGTTCCCAGTTGGGGAAAATCGAAGCTACATCCGGCGTTACTTTTTCACCGGTATTCAAAGTGAGTTCGAAGTCGGTGGGATTTAGCGTGGAGGGGACAACTGGCCAGCTGAATTCGATCGGGTAGCCGTCGGCGAAATAGGTGGGTGTGCCCCAAATCATTTCAATTGTTTCTGGTGTCGTCACGGCTGTGTAGTTGCCCAGGGCGGGCACTTCATCTGCCGCACAGTTGGGCGTATTCCATGCGCCCCCAGCCAGGGTGGCGATTCGCTTACTTGCCTCCAGATCGTCCACGGTCAGATCTGGCACTCCGTTTATGTCGGTGAATCCCAAGCCTGCACCGAGGATTTCTGGCTGTTCGGTCCACAGATCCGCGTTGATCATGACATCTTCATGGAAGTCCTTCTGGGCGGAGTTTTGTACGGCGCTCTGAACGGCCTCGCCAGAGCAACCGGCGAGTGCTGTAGTCGCGAGGATAATGAGGGGGACGGCAACACGCATGGTGACTCTCCTATATTTTCGTGTCGTAATTTTTTTGGCGGATGGTAGGAAACGTATCTCAATTCCCTGGTCACGGAGCCGGGAAATTTAGGGGAACCCCTGAACCCAGTTGGCGTACAGCCTGTTTGTTCCTGAGTGAATTTGGTTCGGTTACATGAAAGTGTTTTTACGCTTTTGGTGACATGGTCACGACCAACAGGTGACGGGTAGTCTCACCGCTTAATTGGGGCTGCTACTTCTGTTTGGGCAAGGCAAGCGGAACGCTAGCCAGCACAATAAAACGCCCATCTGCTGAGGCGTAGTCGGCCCAACCTCCCAAGGACCGAGCGCGCATTTTCATGCGTTCCAGACCCGTTCCCTCTGTGATGACGACCGCTTCTGAGATTTCATTTGAAACCTCAATGTCAAGAGAGACAGATCCATCCACGAGTTGGCTTCCGAGGACGACGAGAACTTCCGTGGCCTGGGAGTGCTTGAGGGCGTTGGACGCGGCTTCCTCGATGATCCGATACGCCACTAATCGAGCGCTCTGATGAATGCCACCGGTGAGAGGGTTATCCATGGCCGCGAGGAAGGGATCGATGTGCACCTGGAGTGACATTCCCACACCAAGACGTGTCTGCATTTCGCTCAGAGCAATCTGCAGGCCGGCCTCAAGTCCGCGAGGGTGCATTCCTTGGGCCATCGACTGGATGCTATCGCTATACACAACACGAAGGCGCTGCTCAACGTTGGATGCCACCCGCGAGGTTTCCGTGCCTGGGGCTGATTCAGCGAGGGTGTTGAGGGCCTCGCGCATTGCGACGAACTCGGATTGGAGGGTGCCATGTAGGTGGTCGAACACTGCGGACCTGACAACTTCCTCTTCCCGAACAAGGCTGGTTTGGCTGCGGTCGAAATCGGCGATTGCACGAGATAGCGCGCGTTCGCGATTGCTCGCGTAGGCGCTGGCGAAAGAGACAGTAATAGCGAGAGTAATGATCAGCATCAAACTCAGGGCCAACTGCACGATATAGAAGGCCACCCCTGCATCAGAAGTAGGAGCTGATTCACTAAAGCGTGTGAGCCACACCATGGTGAGGCGGACGAGTGCGGCGACGGTCGCGACACACACACTCACGCCGACGGCTCGTGCACCGATCAAGGGGTAACTCACTCGGCTGAGCACGATTGCTAGGAGGGTCAGTAGGACCGCCAAAGTTATGGAGTTCAAGACCAGGAACCAGATGATGACTTTGGAGATGGGGACACTGAAAGTGTTGAGATAGAGGTAGGTCGCTGGGATGGCCCCGGTCAGAAGGGTCAAGGTGGACACTCCGGCGGTAAGCCACCACAGTGCTCGGTTCAGTGGATTGGCAATGGCGCGCTGCATCCCCCTGGTTAGCACCTTTGTCACGACCGCAACCTTAACGGGTTTGGGGATATCCCGAATCCCAGTCCGATTGTGAATCGGCAACTCAGTCTAGGCTGAGAGCGTGCCAAAAATTCCGATCAGGGTCGCCCTCCTTGAGGACGTCCCTCTGTTCCGGCAAGTTATTGAGCAGGTAGTGTCGGAGAACGAGCAGATGGAGATGGTCGCATCTGCGGGCACCGGGCACAAAGCGGTGACTGTTTTCCCGGCTGCCAAGCCTGATGTGGCCCTGTTGGACCTCTTCCTCCCTGACGGATTCGGATTCGATTTCGGGTTGCAGTTGCGCGTACAGTTGCCTGACCTACACATCATTATTTTGTCCGAGCACGTGAAGCCGAAGGTGCTGCAAGCCTTGCCGGAGGCTGAGCGACCCTATTGGTCGTACCTACTCAAGACCGGAGTCTCCTCTCGTCAGGTTCTCACCGATGCCATCAAAGGGTGCCTCAACCGCTCTTTGATGGATGAGCAGGTGCGTGAAAAAAAGGTGAACCTAGAGGGCTTTCATCTGGAAATGCTCTCCAACCAGCAACGCGAAATTTTGTCTCTCGTCGCAGCTGGAATGTCGAACGCGGCCATCGCGCAGAAACTCTTTATTGCACCGAAGTCGGTGGAGTATCACCTCACTCAGATCTATTCCCAGTTGAAGGTAGCACCGGACGCAACTACTAATGCCCGGGTGCGAGCGGCGATGATCTTCGCCCAACAGGAGCGCGAGGATTGACCGTGCGACTTCTCGTCAGGTAGTAAATTTCATCATCACTTGTCCGAAGCCCTCAGAGGCCATGGAGAAAAATAGTTCCGAGATTACATGTCGTGCCACTAAGGCTCGTTAGGGGTTTTTTATGACCGGCCGCACAAGTGGATCGCACAAGTTGCCTACCCGTGCGGCCGGTCATCGATAAAAAGTCACTCAAGGTGAGTGTTTAGGCAAGAACCGTCCAGATAACCAGAGCAACCGGCGAGTGCTGTAGTCGCGAGGATAATGAGGGGGACGGCAACACGCATGGTAACTCTCCTATATTTTCGTGTCGTAATTTTTTGGCGGATGGTAGGAAACGTATCTCCATTCCCTGGTCACGGAGCCGGGAAATTTAGGGGAACCCCTGAACCCAGTTGGCGTACAGCCTGTTTGATCCTGAGTGAATTTGGTTCGGTTACATGAAAGTGTTTTTACGCTTTTGGTGACATGGTCACGACCAATTCGTAGGTTATTCCCGAGTCTTTCTGTCACCCGGCAGAGTAGGGCTGTTGGCGTCACATTGCACTGTGAATTTCGCCGAGTCAAACAAGCTTGAGTGGGATGGCGCAACGGGTTGGGCGTCTAATTGCCGGTTTTCCTCAAATTCATGACTAGAGCAGCTTGATCTTCACCAACTTCAAGGTAAGTTGCCTGGATCCTGTTTGGCGAAGTCCGCTTCCCAATAATGATTCCGTCATTGTCCGCGGCATGGAATTCGCCGTTTTTGTACATGACTCCTTGGAATAGTTCTTCCTCACTCCACTCGCCGTTGCTTTGCCGCCAAGACTTCACCCCGGTGAAGGTCACTCCGTTTACCTTCTGAATCGTGAATCGAAGGTCGCTTGACTTAAAGACACCATTCTCATAACCGTAATTTGTTCCGAGCCATATTCCGGAGATGTCGGAATTCTTGGGCGTGGATTTCGTCTGCGCATGAGCAGTGCCTGATGGGACTGCAAAGAGTAGTAATAGGACAGCGATTGCGCTGAGCAGTTTTTTCATTGTTCGAGCGTATCAGGACAGGGTTAGAGGAGAACTGCAGTAACTGCGCGGATTGGATACATTTTCTATGAGGGGAACTAGTGGTTCAGGCGTAAAAAGGGGGTAAGAATCCGCACAGTAACCAAGCTCATGAACCGTGGAATGCTTGAGACAGGTTCGGTGTGCGACAGGTATGAGTCGCATGGACTCAAGTTCTATGCGTTCGATTTGCTAATTCAGTTGAAGTAGGGCACACTTGTCTAGTGCTCGAAAGAGCCAACCAGATTTAGTAAGAACGCACAAACTCAAAAAATGGATAAATAACATAGAAAAATAACTCGGAAAAGAGGAGCCACCTAATGGCTAGAGCAGTAGGAATTGACCTTGGAACAACAAACTCGGTTGTCTCGGTCCTTGAAGGCGGAGAGCCTGTAGTAATTACAAATGCTGAAGGTGCTCGCACCACACCGTCTGTTGTCGCTTTTGCTAAGAACGGCGAAGTGCTCGTTGGTGAAGTGGCCAAGCGCCAGGCAGTTACCAACGTTGATCGCACAATCCGTTCGGTCAAGCGCCACATGGGCACCAACTGGGACGTTGACATTGACGGCAAGAAGTACACCCCACAGGAAATAAGCGCACGCACCCTGATGAAGCTCAAGCGCGATGCTGAGGCATACCTGGGTGACACCGTCTCGGACGTGGTTATTACCGTCCCGGCCTACTTCAACGACGCCCAGCGTCAGGCCACAAAAGAAGCCGGTGAAATTGCCGGTATGAACGTGCTCCGCATTATTAACGAGCCAACCTCAGCTGCACTCGCATACGGCCTTGACAAGGGCGACCAAGAACAAACAATCTTGGTTTTTGACCTCGGTGGCGGAACGTTCGACGTGTCACTCCTTGAAATCGGTGACGGAGTCGTCGAAGTGAAGGCAACCAGTGGAGACAACAACCTTGGTGGAGACGACTGGGACAACGCGGTCGTCGACTGGATGGTCACTCAGTTTAAGAACGGTCACGGTGTTGACTTGTCCAAGGACAAAATGGCAGTGCAGCGTTTACGTGAAGCAGCTGAGAAGGCGAAAATTGAACTCTCCAGTTCAACCGAAACCTCAATCAACCTGCCTTACATCACTGCAAGTGCTGAGGGCCCCCTTCACCTTGAAGAGACGCTCAGCCGTAGCAAGTTTGAGTCGCTGACAGCAGACTTGCTCAAGCGGACCAAGTCACCGTTTGAAGCAGTCGTCAAGGACGCTGGCGTAAAGATCAGTGACATTGACCAGGTCGTACTCGTTGGTGGATCAACTCGGATGCCAGCAGTCGCAGATCTGGTAAAAGAGATGACCGGCAAAGACGCGAACAAGGGTGTTAACCCCGACGAGGTCGTGGCAATCGGTGCAGCACTTCAAGCTGGTGTACTCCGCGGTGACGTGAAAGACGTGCTTCTCCTTGACGTAACTCCACTTTCCCTTGGAATTGAAACCAAGGGCGGGGTAATGACCAAACTGATCGAACGCAACACCACGATCCCAACCAAGCGTTCGGAAACCTTTACAACCGCTGAAGACAATCAGCCATCGGTTTCTATCCAGGTGTACCAGGGTGAGCGCGAAATGGCTGCTTACAACAAGCAACTGGGAACGTTTGACCTCACTGGTCTACCACCAGCACCGCGTGGAATTCCCCAGATCGAGGTCACCTTCGACATCGATGCAAACGGAATCGTGCATGTCTCTGCTCGTGATACCGCAACGGGTAAAGAGCAGTCCATGACAATTTCCGGTGGCTCTACCTTGAACAAGGAAGACATTGATCGCATGATGCGTGATGCTGAAACACACGCCGAAGAAGACAAGCAGCGTCGTGAGGAAGCTGAAGTTCGCAATAACGGTGAAGCACTTGTTTACCAAACTGAGAAGTTCCTTGCTGACAATGCCGACAAGGTTCCAGCCGAAGCGAAAGCTGAAGTTGAAGCACCACTTGAAGAACTCAAGAAGGCAATCGAAGAAAACGATCTGCCAGCAATGCGGGCAGCAACTGACAAGGTTGCAGCAGCGAGCCAAGCGCTGGGAGCAGCCATGTACAGCGAAGCCCAAGCCGGTGGATCTGAAGAAGGCGCCGAAGCTGCAGCTGACATGTCCGAGGACGACGTCGTTGACGCAGAAATAATCGACGAAGAAACCGCAAGTGAGGACGAATCCAAATGAGTGAAGAAGAAGGTGTAAGGGTGAACGACAAACGTCGAATCGATCCTGAGACCTTCGAGGTTCGCCAGCCAAGTTCCGACTTGGCTGGCGAGGCTCTGACCGAGATGGATGCTGAAGCACATTTTGATGCTGACGCTGAAATCATTGAAGGTGAGGTCAGCGGGATTGAGGAAAAAATTGGTGAACTCACAGAAGACTTACAGCGCGTCCACGCCGAATACGCGAACTACCGCAAGCGTGTTGATCGTGACCGTGAAATAAACCGTCAAGTTGCAATTGGCACGGTGTTCTCAGAACTCCTGCCAGTACTAGACGATCTTGAACTTGCTCGTGAACACGACGAACTTAACGGTGCTTTCAAAACAGTGGGTGAGAAACTCGAAAACACTCTGCATAAGTTGGGGCTCACTAAATTCGGCATGGTGCAAGATCCATTTGATCCGAATATGCACGAGGCTCTCGTGAGTGAAGAAGTTGACGGTGTGATTGAACCAACGGTGATTGCGGTATTCCAACAGGGCTACCGGCAGGGTGAGCGCATTTTGCGCCCAGCTCGCGTGAGTGTGGCTGGTACCTGAGTCTTTTTCGGGGAATATCCGCCGAGAGACTAGAAAGATTTGGGACATTGAATGAATAAGGACTGGCTAGAAAAGGACTTCTACGCGCTTTTGGGTGTCACGAAAGACGCGACACCCGAAGAGATGAAAAAGAAGTACCGCAAACTTGCCCGTGACCTTCACCCTGACAAGAACCCGGGGGATAAAGAGGCCGAGGACAAATTTAAAGCGGTCTCCGAAGCCTACGACGTACTCTCTGACGACACTAAGCGCAAGGAGTACGACGAAGGGCGCGCACTTTTCGCATCTGGTGGCTACGGCTCACGCCCGAGCCCAGGCGGTTTCGGTGGTGGGAATTACAACGTCAATTACGAGGACCTTTTTGGCGGGGATCAGGGTGGGTTCGGTGACTTCCTGGGTGGGATCTTTAACCGTGGGGGCGGCGGTACCGCTGGGCGCTCACGCCAAGCAAGGCGTGGGCAGGACATTGAAACCTCGCTAACACTGTCATTTGACGACACACTCGACGGTGTCACCGTGCCACTCAATTTGCAGAGCGACGCTCCGTGCTCAATGTGTCATGGGACCGGGGCAAAGGCCGGGTCTACACCCAAGGTGTGTCCGACCTGTGGTGGCAATGGCCAGATCTCCCGTAACGCGGGCGGATTTGCATTTGCTGAACCATGCCCGACCTGCCAAGGCCGGGGACTTTACGTGGACGACCCGTGTAACCGCTGCCATGGAACCGGTCGCGGTAAGAGCAATAGAACCGTCCAAGCTCGCATTCCAGCCGGAGTCAAAGACGGAACCAAAATCCGACTCAAAGGCAAAGGTGGACCCGGCGAAAAAGGAGGGCCTGGGGGAGACTTGTTCGTCAAGGTGAGCGTCAAAGCACACCCGCTCTACGAGCGAAAGGGTGACAACCTCAGTGTTGAAGTCCCGGTGACTTTTGCCGAAGCAGCACTCGGCGCTGACATTGCCATTCCTGTTCCACGGGGTGGAACCGTCAACATGCGCATCCCTGCCGGAACGACCTCAGGACGAACTTTCCGGATTAAAGGCAAAGGGGTTCGTGGAAAGGATGGTAAAAACCACGACGTCCTTGCTGTAATCGACGTAGCCGTGCCACAGAACCTGACTGAAGAAGCCAAGACGGCACTTGCTGCATTCGCAGAAGCGACTATTGATCAGGATCCGCGCAAGGATATCTATGCGTTGGGAGCCAAATCATGAGCTTGCCATTTGAGGACAACATTGTTGCCTCGGAGACACCGGTCTACGCAATTTCTATCGCAGCGCAATTAGCTGGACTACACCCACAAACACTGAGACAGTACGACCGGGTGGGCCTAGTTTCTGCACACCGAGTCGCCGGGAGAAATCGGCTCTACAGCGCGCGAGATGTACAACGACTGCGCTACATTTCGCAACTATCCACTGAGGGTTTAAGTATCGAAGGTATCCGCCGAGTTTTGGTTCTTGAAGAACAAGTAGTTGAACTTCGGGAACGACTCGGCGAATACCACCGTGAACGCACGTCACGCGCTTTGGTGGTGTGGCGACCGCAACGCAAGAATTAACAGTGAAATTGGGGTGAGTAATGGATATCGCATTTACAACTAAGAGCCAAGACGCGATCGGTGCGTCCGTGCGAATCGCTGCAGCCCAAGGGAACCCGGCTGTTGAACCAATTCATCTCCTCGACTCTTTGCTTCAACAGGGCCCTGGGATTGCAACGGCACTACTTGAGCACCTTGGTGTTGATGTTTTATCTCTCACCGCTCAGGCGCGCAGCGAGATGCAGGCGTTGCCGTCGGCTTCGGGCTCAACCGTTGCTGCACCGCAATTGAGTCAATTGACTTTCAAGGTGCTCAACTCAGCTGACGCCCTCGCAAAAGAGCGAGGTGATGAGTACGTAAGCACCGAGCACTTACTAATTGCCCTGGCACAAAGCGGTGGAAGTGAAGTTGAAAAAACATTAGCCTCGGTAGGAGCGACCGGACCGGCATTACTTCAAGCCTTACAAGAAACTAAAGGGAGCGCACGCGTGAGCACACAGGATCCAGAAGGAACTTTTCAAGCATTGGAAAAATATGGCGTTGATCTGACCGCGCTTGCTCGCGAGGGAAAAATCGACCCCGTAATTGGCCGAGACGAAGAAGTGCGGCGCACGATTCAAGTTCTTTCTCGTAGAACCAAAAACAACCCGGTCCTCATTGGTGAACCAGGTGTGGGGAAAACCGCGGTCGTTGAAGGACTCGCACGGCGAATAATTGAAGGCGACGTGCCGACATCTCTTGCCGGAAAAACTTTAATCTCCCTGGACATGAGCGCCATGGTCGCCGGGGCCAAATTCCGTGGAGAGTTCGAAGAACGGCTCAAGGCAGTCTTAGATGAAATCAAGGGCAGTGATGGTCAGATCATTACCTTTATCGACGAACTTCACACGGTAGTTGGTGCTGGTTCAAGTGGCGACTCGGCCATGGATGCCGGCAATATGTTGAAACCAATGCTTGCCCGCGGTGAACTTCGCATGATTGGTGCGACAACGCTTGATGAATACCGCGAGTACATCGAAAAGGATCCTGCACTTGAGCGTCGGTTCCAGCAAATATTTGTTGACCAACCCAGTGTTGAAGACACAATTGCAATCCTGCGTGGAATCAAGGAAAAATATGAAGCGCATCACAAAGTCGTGATTTCTGATGCGGCGCTCGTCGCCGCGGCAACTATGTCCGATCGCTACATCACCAGTCGCTTCCTACCCGACAAGGCAATAGACCTAATGGATGAGTCAGCAAGCCGTTTGCGGATGGAAATCGACTCCTCGCCCGTTGAGATTGATGTGCTTCAACGTCAAGTAGACCGCTTGCGCATGGAAGATCTCGCGGTGTCAAAAGAAAAAGATGATGCCTCGAAAAATCGTTTGGCCAAGATTCGGACTGAGATCGCGGAAAAAGACATAGAACTGCGCGAACTTCGCACCCTTTGGGATGCTGAAAAGCAAGGACTAGACCGCATTGGCGAAATCAAGGTCCTCGTCGATGACTTGCGTGCTGTTGCTGACAAAGCCCAGCGTGAAGGAGACTTTGAGCGAGCATCACGGATTCTGTATTCTGAACTCCCCACTTTTGAAGAGGAACTTGAAAAAGTCACGGCGGAAACCAATGCGCGTGAATCAACCATGGTCAAAGAAGAAGTCACCGCAGATGACATCGCTGAAGTTGTTGCAGCGTGGACCGGCATCCCGGCAGGTCGAATGCTCGAGGGGGAAACCGAGAAACTGATACGCATGGACGACCATCTTGGCGAGCGAGTGATCGGCCAACCGAAAGCCATTCGTGAAGTCAGTGACGCGGTGCGCCGTGCGCGAGCAGGGATCGCCGATCCCAACCGACCAACTGGTTCCTTCATGTTCCTGGGGCCAACCGGCGTGGGGAAAACCGAGTTGGCCAAAGCACTCGCAGAATTCCTCTTCGATGACGAACGATCCATGATCCGTATTGACATGAGCGAGTACTCTGAGAAGCACTCGGTGGCGCGTTTAGTTGGCGCACCTCCCGGATATGTTGGATACGAACAGGGTGGCCAACTCACTGAAGCAGTACGTCGACGTCCTTACTCCGTGATCTTGTTCGACGAGATCGAAAAAGCGCACCCCGAAGTATTTGACATCTTGCTACAAGTTCTCGACGACGGGCGCTTGACGGACAGCCAAGGCAGAACCGTCGACTTCCGTAATGCTATTTTGATTTTGACCTCTAACTTAGGTTCCCAATTCTTGATTGACCAAGATGTACCGTTCTCCGAACGCAAGGCAGCCGTTATGGAAGTTGTTCGCGAAAAATTCCGACCTGAGTTTCTTAATCGACTCGACGCGATGGTCACATTTGATCCACTTGACAGGGAAGAATTACGTCGAATTACCGAAATTCACATTGAGCAATTGCAGGAACGGCTCTCTGACCGCCGGATCACCCTCGAGTTGGAAGCGACGGCGCTCACCTGGTTGGTTGATCGTGGCTTTGACCCTGTTTACGGAGCACGTCCACTGCGTCGGCTCATTCACACCGCGGTGGGTGACAAGTTGGCGATGGCGCTATTAGGTGGTGAATTAACAGATGGCGACACCTGTGTAATCACGGTGTCCACAGATGGCGAGTCCCTTAAGGTTCGGTCATGACCTCAACCAAATTCCGTACCGGGCTGATCGCTGCCGTAATTGCCATACTGAGTCTTGGGTTTATTGCCCCTGCAAGTGCTGCGCCCAAAGGTGAAAAAATTGTCTTTCTTACAGAATTTGTCAGTGAAGAAACAACACTGAACACCCTCCCAGGCGGCTACACCTACGGCTGGAACTACCTTACGAGCGCCACCAAAATTGACGGTAAGCCGGGGAAAGTTGAGTTCCTGGGTGTAGTGAATTACACAGACGGCAGCGGACCATTCGGTGGATTTGTCACCGTGACTTTGGACAATGGCTCAGTCCTTGGCCTAGCGGTTGATGGCCAAGGGCTTTCGCTTTCCTCGGGTAGCGGAACAGCCGATGCACGCTTTGGTGGCTCTATCAAGGTGATTAGCGGCACCGGTGACTTCAAGGGGGCAAAGGGAATGGGAACCATGACTGGATCCCGCGCTTCTGATCTCGGTAGTCCGGTGGCTATGAAATTCAATCTCACTCTCAAGAAATAGTGTGAATTCGTTCAAGGGCTTCTGTGAGGACTTCAGGTTTTTTGCAGAAAGCCCATCGGACATATTCTTTAAAGTCTTGACCTGACTCGGTGAAAACTTGGTGTGGGATCGCAATAACCTGACATTTTTTAGCCAACATTCGTGCGAACTCAAAGCCGTCGGTAAAGCCGATGGGGGAGATATCTGTGGTGACGAAATAGGTCCCCTCTGTTGGGATCACCCGCATCCCAATGTGCTCAAGCCCGGCACATAGCTGATCCCTCTTGGCGCTTAGGCCGCGCCGGAACTCGTTGAAATATTGGTCGGGTAGCCCCAGCCCGGCGGCGATTGCCAATTGGAAAGGCCCGCCGGAAACATAACTCAAATGCTGCCGCACAGCTTTAACCGCAGAAATCAACGACTGCGGTCCGCTGGCCCAACCAACCTTCCAGCCGGTAAATGAAAAGGACTTTCCACCCGAACCGATCGTGATCGTGCGCTCAAACATTCCCGGCAGCGTGGAAATTGGGATGTGAATATGCGAGTCGAACCACAGGTGCTCGTAGGCTTCATCGGAAATTAAGATCAAATCGTGTTCAATGACAAGTGAGGCAATCGCACTCAATTCCTCACGATTAAAAACTATTCCGCTCGGGTTGTGGGGTGAGTTCAGCAATAAGACCTTGGTCGCGGGAGTTATTGCCTCCGCGAGGGCTTGGATATCTGGGCGCAAATCAGATTTGTGCAGCGGAACGCCAACAGGTTTCGCGCCTGTGAGGTCAATTATTGCCCGGTACACGTCAAAGGCCGGATCGAAGAAAACAACTTCGTCACCCGACTCGACGAGCGCCAAGAGGCTGGACGCGATCGCCTCACTCGCTCCGGTTGTGGCAACGACGCCAGTGTCAGGATCAATATCGATTTGATAGAAGCGTTTTTGGTGGGCAGCAATTGCTAGACGCAATTCCGGAAAACCGTTGGGTGGTGGGTACTGATTTCCCCGTCCGCTTGCAATGCACCGAGCCGCTTCGTCTTTGAGTTCCTGGGGACCGTCGGTGTCAGGGAAACCCTGTCCAAGGTTGATTGAGTTGGTGTCCACGGCAAGTCGAGACATTTCGGCAAAGATCGAGACAGCATGCGGTCTCATTTTGGGTACTAGGAAATCTTGGCCCATGACGTAACCCTAGGCCGAAGAGCCCTAGACCGGCACTCGGATCAGAAGCATGATTAGGTGAGTGAGTGAATGAGCAATTAATTCAGTCGCGGGTACCACTTGAACCAGAACTCGAGGTGGTTCTTGCTCGCATTGCACAGACCGCTGAAGACACTGATCGTTTCGGAGTTCCCCGCTCTCACATTGATTCCCTCGCTTTAGTTGGTGCCCATGGGCTTTCTAACGACCTGCAACGACAACGCGAGCTCACCGAACGGCTTGCCGGTGCTGATGCAAGTACCTGGTTCTGTTGGACCCAGCACCAAACACCTCTACGAACAATGCTTGCAGGTGGTAACCAACCCGCCGCTCAGGAGCTAAGTGACCGGTGGTTGAAAGGCTTAGAAAGTGGTGATTTGCTGGCGGCCATTGCCTTCGCTCATATTCGCCGGGGTGGCCCAGCAAATCCGGTTGTCCATCAAGTTGATGGTGGTTGGGAACTGACGGGGAAGCTTGACTGGGTGACAAGTTGGGATATTGCCGATGTCCTCATGTTGTTAGCCGCCACCGAAGACAAATCGAAGCTTGTGGTGTTTTATCTGCCTATTGCAAACTTTGAAAATATTTTTGAGAATGCCAGTGTTGGTGCACCATTGGATCTTCTCGCAATGTCAGGCACGCACAGTCGTCCGATTGAATTTGATCACACATTTGTCAGTGAACAATTTGCATTTGGTGTCATTGATGCTCATAAGTGGCTTGAGGCTGACGCGCTCAAGACAGTCCTACCAAATCCAGCAGCCTTGGGTGTGGCCCGCGCTGCAATTGAAGAATTGAATCGAGTGTCAATCAACCGCAAGCAGGCCAAGGGTGAAGAACTCGCCCATGAGTTAGCAACAAGATTTGAGGACTTACGTACCCGCGCTTACCAAGAGATTGACCACCCAGATTCAAGCCGCGGGGATTCAAGCCGCGGGGACCTACTCGCATTGCGCGTGGAGATTTTGGAGTTTGTCCTCACTTGCTCGGTTGCGGTTGTCACGGCAACCTCGGGTAGTGCCATGGTGCGTGGAAATTCCGCTGAGCGAAGAGTCCGCGAGGCAATGTTTCTTCAGGTGCAAGCCCAAACTCAACAGACGCGTGACGCCATGCTTGCACGTTCAATATGTGAACTGTGATGTAATGCTTTCATGAATAAAATCAAAAGATCTCTCGTAGCAGTAATCGCAACAGCATTTGCACTCACTGCATTTGCAGCAGCACCCGCTCAGGCGGCTAAAGACCCGGCCAAGGGGGACTACACCCTTTCTGTTGAGATGCAGACTGGCCAGATCCGGTTGCTGCCTGACGACATCATTGTGGTCAGCTTGCAGAACAATCCCACCACAGGTTACTCGGTCAGTGCAAAAATTACTGGAAAGAAAAAAGCAGTGAAACTTTCCAAGGGTTTTTATGCTGCGACGCCTAATCCATCTGGCATGGTTGGTAGCGGCGGAGTTACCAACTGGGGACTGGAAGCATTAAAGCCAGGAGTGGCGACAATGGTTGTAACAATGACCGCGCCTAGCGGTAAAGTTGAGCAGACTTTCAAGCTGAAAGTATTTGTCACAGCCAAGTAATTGGTTAACGAGCACGACGAATTGTTTGTGGAGTCGAGTCAGCAACACCGGCTTCTGTGGCTATTCGAACAACGCAGTCGTAGCGACTTTTATTCAAGTTGCGAACGACCGCCGAATTATTTGAAATGCGAGCAGAGCGAGTGACTCCAGCGCCCTTGGGTGTGCAGATCACTCGCTCTGTTTTTGTTGGTGAACCATTCGGTAATGACTGCGTGACTTTGAAAGTCGCAATCTTCCCGCGGAACTTGACGGACTTAATACCTCCTGCAACAGGTTGATCGCTAGGGATTGCGATCACTGGAGCGGATGCAGGTGAGTTTCCTTGGTCGTTGGCTGAGATTGCGGTCACGGAGTATTCCAATCCCGTGATCAAACCACTTATTGAGCAATTCCCCGTGACGCTCTTTTTAGTGGGCGCTGAGAAGCAGGTGAAGGTTTCAACTTGACTCGGATCGCCCGCGCTGCGGCCGACAGCCGTCACGGCATATTGGGTAACGGCAGTGCCGTCGTCACCCGCCGTGACACTTACCTGCAATTCGCCAAGAAGTGGGACAACCGAAACGATTGGAGGGACGGTTGGCACAGAGACCGGTAGTGCTCCAGCGCCCTGCAGAAACGCATTGAGAGCACTCACCCGACTGTAAACACCCGGGTAACTACTAGCACAGTCCTCTCCCCAACTCACAACACCGACTAGCCGCGGCCCCAGGCTGCCATCGGCGATTAATGGACCACCCGAATCACCTTGACACGCGTCAACAATCTGCTTCTTCGAGTTAACTCCAGCCGCGCAGAGCATTACCGCGTTGTCGACATCGCGGCTATTGAACCCACTAAAAGTGATGCCATCAATTTCATTGCGTTTTCCTCCCGCGCACGAAGCATCGGGGAAAATTGTGAGGTCACCAACGCGGAAAACGGCCGGGTATTTATTGCCTGAAGCAGCCAGGTTGCCCCAACCCGCAACCTGAGTTGCACCACCAGATGCCGTGTATTCCGCAGCAAATTCTGGTGTGAGAGGTTGAAGTGGAGGGATGTCAGTGACCGCAGAGGCAAGCGTCAAAACCGCGATATCGTTTCGTGAAGTTTCAATGTCGTAATCGGGGTGAACTGAGACCTTGGACACCCCGACTAGCCGGATATTTTCCGAGTCAAGACTCCGAGTGAAGCCTGCGGTGATATTTGCTGCGCTGCTGCGCTCACCGGTCTTTTGGTCAACGACACAGTGAGCGGCGGTGACAAGTGTTGTGGAACTAGTGAGTGTGGCTCCGCAAAACTGGGACCGAAAAGCACCTTTTTGCTGGAGTTCCCTAGTTTCTAGTAGGGCAGCCAAATAGGGGAACGTACCCGGTTTACCCTCAACCCCGTGCACGACACGTGGATTCAACGTCACTTCGGGGATTGCATTCGCACTCGAAAGTGGAACAACGATCAAGGTCGCCGATATCAAACCAGTGAGGAAGCGCTTCACTCCGCAACGGTAAGCCATGCGGGGCATCAAGGCATCGTGACCGTGCTAGAAGCCAGGTTTTTCAAGCCAAGCCTGAGCCCCGCTGCTCCAATAAATAGACCCATTGCACACGAACCCACCTGAATTACTGTTGGGCCATTGCGCCCAACTTTGTGACCAGCCGTCCATGCAAGTGGTTTCTCCGCCACTCAATGCGTACGACTGCAACCACGGTGGTGGCGGTGGCCCCGACTCGATCACCGGCACGACGCTGACCATTACGTGGCTACTCCCTGTGTTGGCGACTGCCACGAATCTCCCATTGCCGAAGGTAATTGCAGCCCATTGGGCGTTGGAAGTAGGCGGATAGTGATTCCACGTCTCGCCGACGCCTACTGCATGAATCGGCGCGATCGCGATTGTGTTGACCGACAGGATGGCTAAGAGGGAGAGAAACAAGGTTTTGGTGAACGCCATGATTGAAGATAGGGCGATTAAGACTCATGTGGTTTAAGGCAAATAGTTGTCTATGAATTGCGCGAACCCCTGTGAATTCGTGAACTCCTCTACGACTATGCCCCGAAGGGCTATCTCCTTGGGAATGCTGGATCCCTTTGGGTAGTGGGCTGGGATTGGCGCTTGGGGCCAGCTGTCAGTAAAAGCGGGAAGATGGGGTTCAATTAGTTGGTAACTCAAGATTTGTTTTCCGCTGGCACGTTGGGCAAGTGCAATTGCCGGTAGCTGGCTACAAGAATCTCCGGTGGCAATAATGATCAGGTTTTTTGCTGTATTCGCCTGTGCGATTCTTTGACAGGTCCGAGCGGGATCAGGATCAATGTGAATCTCGATGTAGTCAATGAAAGCCAGGCTGGTGAGCGCGTCGGCGAGATCAGGCTGAATCTGGTCTGATTGTTCGCCAATTAGTTGAAGGAGCGTTATTTCATTCATTGGAATAAGCCTATTGGCAGTTGATTAAGATGCGTCCATGTCACAAACCCCCGAATGGAATGCACTGCGTCAACAAATTTTGGACAAAGCCGTTGTGCGCGGGAAAGTTATTCTCTCCAGCGGGCGAGAAGCGGACTACTACATTGATCTTCGTCGAGTAACCCTTGACGCAGAAGCTGCCCCACTCGTTGGTGCGGTTATGCGTCAAGTCAATAGCGGTTTCGACTATCAGGCGGCCGGTGGGCTAACCCTTGGTGCGGATCCTGTTGCCTCGGCCATGATGCATAACGCGGCAGGTGAGGGCGAACTTCTTAATTCGTTTGTCGTTCGCAAGAGTGAAAAGCAGCATGGTTTGCAGCGACGAATTGAGGGGCCCGATGTTTCGGGGGTTCGGGTGCTAGCCGTTGAGGACACGTCCACCACTGGGTCATCGGTAATGACCGCTGTTGAAGCACTCTTGGTTGACGGCGCAGTTATTGCAGGAGTGAGCGTGATTGTTGATCGGGGTGCTCGCGCAGCAGTGGAAGAGCGCGGCTATGAATACACGGCGGCGTATTCGCTGGAAGACTTAGGCCTCGAGTAGATCTTTCTGTTCTTCGGTTTCACCAAACTTGCGTTCGAGTGCAAGCAAAATTGTGACGAATGCGGCACCTGCAATAAAGAGCAGTAGCGCGATTCCGACTTGATCCGTCGGTGCAAGGAGTTCTCGCTCGGGACCTTGCCACGGCCATAGTGCTCGCAAGGAACCGAGCATGAGGCCGGTAATGATTACCAGCGTTACGCGCGCACGATTTTCCAGCAACCACTTGAGGAGTGACACGAAAATTGCAAGGCCGAGGACTGCTCCAAGAGCGAACACAATGAGATAGGCGAAGTTTCGATCGTTGACCGCTGCAATTGTTGGGTCATACATTCCTACTGTGAGTAGCAAGAACGAACCCGATACCCCTGGCAGCACTAGGGCGCAGATTGCGATCGAGGCCGAGAAGAAAACGACGATCAAGCTGGGATCGGTCATGTTCCCTTGCGGTAAACCGGTCAAGAGGAATACGAAGACTGCAGAAATCAGGCCAAGTAAAACAAATGACGGGGACCAACCGCCCACCTTAGTAACCATGTGAGCGGGGACGTAGGTACCGGCAATCACGAGCCCGAAGAACAGAGCCTTCATAGCAATTGGTTGCTCGTCAAGCAATGGCTCAATGAGTTTTGCTCCAAGAATCACGGCGGCGCCCATCCCGATCGCAACGGGGATAAGTAGGCGCCATGGAAGTGACTTGAAAGTCGATACCGCGGTTTTGGTCGAAGCTTTCCCTGGGGCAAGCCCCACGAGCTGGCGAACACTGAGCACGAGGTCGGCGATCGAATTAATCAGTGTCTGGTAGATCCCCACGATCAATGCGAGGGTCCCTCCGCTGACTCCGGGAACCACTTCAGCTGACCCCATGAGGGCACCGCGACCAAGATTGGTAATGAATTTCAGCACTGCCACAGGCTAGTGGGTAGGTTCACTCCCGTGGATGAAGAACAGGCCGGCGAGCCCTTTGCCGTGATTGGTGTCGGACCGTGGGAGGGCGAATGGCCGCGCGAAGACCACTACGACCCGGATTTATTGCTCGAGGGGGACAAGCGCAATGTCGTTGATCAGTATCGCTACTGGAAACTAGAAGCGATCGTTGCTGATTTGGATACCAAGCGGCACCCGATGCATATTGCTATTGAAAATCTAGGCCACGACTTCAATATCGGGACAATTGTCCGTAGCGCGAATGCCTTCCTGGTCAACGAAGTCCATATTGTGGGCAAGAAGCGGTGGAACCGTCGTGGCGCCATGGTGACCGATCGGTACCAGCACGTCCACCACCATGAACACGCAAGTGACTTCCTCAGGTGGGCCAAGTCAGAGAATCTGCCTGTGATCGGCCTGGATAATTTCCCTGGTGCGGTCAAACTTGAATCATTTACATTTCCCAAAAGCTGCGTATTAGTCGTTGGCCAAGAAGGAACAGGGCTGTCAGACCCCATGCGTGAAGGGTGCGATTCCCTCGTAGAAATCTCACAATTTGGTTCAACCCGCTCGATAAATGTGGGCGCGGCAGCCGCAATTGCGATGCACGGCTGGATTCGTCAGCATACAAATCCGTAATTTGTATGTAATCGGTTACCTCTTCGTAATCCAAGCGTGGGAAGATGGAGTCAGATATCCGGCCCCGTGACTAAGCGGGCTAAGAATTTGGAGTTCACATGCCTATTGCATCGCCCGAGGTTTACCGCGAAATGCTCGATCGCGCGAAAGCAGGGAAGTTCGCATACCCCGCCATTAATACGTCTTCTTCCCAGACCATCGTTGCGGCAATCCGCGGTTTCGCCGAAGCAGAGAGCGACGGGATCGTTCAGGTTTCATGGGGCGGTGCTGAGTTCGCTTCGGGCCAAGGCGTGAAAGATATGGTTACCGGAGCCGTTGCCCTCGCTGAGTTCGCTCACGTTGTAGCTGCCAAATACGACGTCAACATTGCACTTCACACCGATCACTGTCCGCTGGACAAGTTGCCAGGGTTCATGGAGCCACTTGTCGCTATTTCCCAAGATCGGGTGGCAAAGGGACTCGAGCCACTTTTCCAGTCGCACATGTGGGACGGTTCAGCTGTTCCCCTGGACCAGAACCTCGAAATTTCTGAACGCATGCTGGACGCGTGCGTTAAGGCAAACATCGTTCTTGAAATTGAGATCGGTGTTGTTGGCGGCGAGGAAGACGGTATCGAAGCAACGCACGATGCGAAACTGTTCTCAACAGTTGAAGACGGACTGGAAACGGCTAAGAAGCTTGGTTTAGGTGAACGCGGTCGCTACATGGTTGCCGCAACATTCGGCAACGTGCACGGGGTTTACAAGCCAGGCAACGTTGTTCTCACACCGTCGATCCTCAAAGAAATCCAGGACGCTGTGGGTAAGGAATACAACACTGACAAGCCATTTGACCTGGTATTCCACGGTGGATCAGGTTCACTTCTCAGTGAGATTCGCGAGTCGCTGGATTACGGTGTTGTGAAAATGAACATCGACACTGATACCCAGTACGCATTTACTCGCCCGATCGCCAACCATATGTTCGTGAATTACGACGGTGTCCTCAAGGTTGACGGTGAAGTGGGCAACAAGAAGATGTATGACCCACGTGCCTACGGCAAGGCTGCTGAAAAGGGGATGGCCGACCGCGTGAAGTTGGCTTGCGAGGATTTGCGTTCAGCAGGAACGAGGATGAAGTAACCATGGACACACATAACCTGCTCGGTGGGCCCGCGGCAACCTTGTTGCCAACGGGTGACTTAGCTCAAGCGGCAATTGAAGCTGGTTCGGATCCACGTGAAGTTGTTGCGCAATACCCCACCAGTTCGCTTGCGTGGGCAATGCTCAGTGACCAAGCGTGGGATCAGGGTGACGTGATTGGCTCTTATGCATTTGCTCGGGTCGGTTACCACCGCGGACTTGATTCACTTCGTAAGAATGGTTGGAAGGGTTACGGTCCGGTTCCTTGGAGCCATGTTCCCAACCAAGGGTTCCTTCGGTGCCTGCAGAACCTCGGCCGCGCCGCTGCTGAAATCAACGAAACTGACGAACAGACTCGTATTTCGGAGTTCATTGTGGAGTGTGATCCAAGCCTTGGCTAAACCCGTTCTGATCGCAGGCGCAGGAATCTCTGGAGTTTCCTGCGCACTAACTCTGCGGGAAGCGGGTGTGCCCTTTCGAATCGTGAACAAGGGACACAAGATTGGTGGGCGCATGGCTTCGCGAGAAGTGCGTGACTCCGGAACTAAATTTGACGGCCGTGTTTTTGACACAGGGGCCTCCTATTTCACCATCAGTGATCCTGACTTCAAAGTGGTCTGCGCAGAGCTTGAGGTTGCGGGAATCGTGCAACCGTGGACGGACACTTTTCACTTTGCCCATTCTGGTGGAATCGCGGGAGTCAAGGCTGGCCCTATGCGGTACCGGGCCGAAGGCGGGATCCGCAGTGTCGTTGAGTATTTGGCTCGCGATCTTGACATTGCCGAAGGCGAAGTAACGCAGGTCCCAACCGATGAACGGCTTGCGTTATGCATGCCAGGCCCGCAAGCTGCGCGCATATTCCCTGCGGCAAGTGAATTAAGCGGTGCTGTTTGGGAACCGGTCATCTCGGTCTCACTGTTATTTGACCAGGTGTACTGGGCCGACTTCAACGGGATTTTTGTGAACGAAGACGTGCAGGTCACGTGGATCGCCAACGACGGAGCAAGGCGCGGGGACCACGCACCCGCACTCGTCGTTCACATGAGTCCGGTTTTGTCTGCCGGCCACCTGGCAAACCCTTCAGACGTTATCCCCATTGCGATTTCTGAAGTGAAGCGAATCATTGGTTTTGACGCGGATCCAATCTGGTCGCACGCCCATCGCTGGACGTTTGCCAAACCAATTGAAGGAACGACCAACAGTGAGCCTAGTTTCGTCCTCGGTGAAGTATCACTTGCGAGTGACGAGTTCAGTGACCGTCCACGAGTTGAGGCGGCCTGGCTGAGCGGGCGCAACCTGGGGAGGGCATTAGCTCAGGATCATCAGTCATAGTTGGACGGTGCTGACTATTGGGCGGGACTGACTAAGTGGGTTGCTCGATTCAGCGATAAACATCGCGTCGGTTGCCAATTTTCACGACTTAGACGATGAGGTGATGGTCTTCAATATTGACGATTACCCGGTAGTCAACCACACGATATTTCCACAGTTCGCCAATCCTCGAACCACGGAGTGGCTCTCCCAGATTACGAGGATTTTCAGTTTCGGCGACTCTGTGCTCTAGAAATTTTAGAATGCGGCGTGCTACTGCAGCGTCAAGTTTGTCTAAATCGCGTTCAGCGGTTTTGTCGAACTCAACCTTCCACGCCATAGCGCTCCATGACGGTGGCTAATGGAATGGAAGGTGAAAGCCCTTGTTGGCGAGCAAGTAAGCGCTCCTCCGCGAGATACAGGTCCTCAAGATCATCGATGTGCTCTCGAATTGCCTCGATCATGTAGTAGGTCTTGCTCCGACCGGTCTTTCTTGCTAAATCATCTAAGCGCTCAGCCATGTCGTCGGGGAGTCGCAGTGAAACAGGGGACATTATTTCTCCTTTCGAACATTGCGATACAAATATTGCACGGAAGTCAGCTACTGACAAGACCCTTCCGCCAAGCGGAAAATGAACTGACCGATTTTTCATTCGGCTTTCTGAGCCAGGGGTATGGATGGATCTCAGCTAGTTCGGTGAACTTGTGAAAACTGGGCACCGGTGCGTGTGTAACGGCTACTGCATTTTCTCTGGCGAAGTTGTGGGGATCCCCCAGATACACCAGCAATTCATTGCGTTCGGCTAGGTCCTGAAGTGTTTCCAAATAAAAGTAGATGCGCTTCGCAGATAGTTGCAGTTTTGCTAATGCTGCTTCGTTGAAGACAAAAACCACCGGCAGTGTTGGGTTCGCGAGTAGGGCTGGATCGTCGTCACCGAGTGAGTCGATTGTTAGCAATACGAATTCTGGGTTTTTGTTTTTTAATACTTCTGTCGGGCCAGTTGGTGCATTCGATCCTGCTCCACTTTTCAGCAGTGACTCAAATGGTGCATTTTCCAGTTGCATTTCATCAGGGAAGTGTTCAATCGGGCAATTGTTTTTCAGCGGACAACGTGAACAGAGTTCTGGTGCTCGCTTCTGAACTTGCCAGCGAGCAAAGCCATAAGGCTTTCCGGTGCCGGCGCCAACGGTCCACTGCCAACCCAAGAGATTCGCGGCACGTGAACCGTCCAGCAGTTCGCGGTACATGCGTTCTTGGCCGTGCAACCAACCAACCTGATTGCGCACGGTCCACTGGGAGGCCAGCCACATGCGGGTCTGGTTCACCAGCCAGCCGTCACCCTCAAGTTCATCGAGAACAAAATCAACACATGCCATTTCTCTTGGCCAACCATCGCCCGGTGCGTCCCAAATCTGTTCAAACCGCAAATTGTCAAAGAGTCTGGTGCCAACGCGCGCGTACAGATGCCGGGCGTATTCCTGCCATAAGAGTTCATCTCGAAATTTGTCACGGTCAGCGAAGGGCGACTTGGCAACGTGGTTCCACAGTTGACTCAGGGTCAAAAGATTGTGACGAATATATGGAGAAAGCACGGTGGCTCCGCGCGCCGCGAGGGGCAATACTTCTGAGCGATTCTTCGCGTATCCGGTGATATCGAGATTGGCGAGTGCTTGATTCGCCGCAGTTTGACCACCGATGATGGAGCTTCGAGGGCCGCCAGAGTGAAGGCCGACGAAGTCGTTTGTGAGAATTTCCTTGACGTCATACGTCAAGTTGAGCGGCTTCACGGGGAAAGGTTTTCACAATTTGCAGTCACTTGCCTGCTGGAACCTGAACTCCGGTAGCCTTTCGCGGTGCCCGCAATAGTTCTGCTCGGCTCCCAATGGGGGGATGAAGGTAAAGGTAAAGCAACTGATCTCTTAGGAGATCGAGTTGATTACGTGGTTCGCTATCAAGGCGGCAACAACGCCGGCCATACGGTGGTCATCGGCGATAAAAAATTTGCACTTCATTTGCTTCCCAGCGGAATCTTGACCCCCGAAGTAATCCCGGTGATTGCTAATGGAGTTGTGATTGACCCAGGCGTTCTCTTGGCTGAAATCGCTGGTCTCAATGATCGCGGAGTTGACACATCCAAATTACTGATTAGTGCTAATGCGCATTTGATTACGAGCTATCACGTGACCTTGGACAAAGTCACCGAGCGGTTCTTGGGCAAAGCACAGATTGGAACTACAGGTCGCGGTATTGGTCCGACCTATAGTGACAAGATTTCACGCGTTGGCATTCGCGTACAAGACCTCTTCGATGAATCGATTTTGCGTCAAAAAGTTGAGAGCGCTTTGACCAGCAAGAATCAAGTCTTGGTGAAGGTTTTCAATCGCCGTGAAATTGACATAGATGCCGTGGTCGCAGATCTATTGCAATTCGCAGAGATCTTGCGTCCCATGGTGCGCGACACCTCTCTGATTCTTAATAACGCACTCGACGAAGGCAAGGTTGTGCTTCTTGAAGGCGGGCAGGGAACACTACTTGACGTAGATCACGGGACGTACCCATTTGTGACATCGAGTAATCCAACTTCTGGTGGTGCTTGCACGGGAAGTGGCATTGGGCCAACACGAATCGATCGAGTCGTTGGAATCCTTAAGGCTTACACAACACGTGTGGGTTCTGGTCCGTTTCCAACTGAACTCTTCGACGAAGACGGTGAGAAGTTGCGGACAATCGGTGGCGAGCGTGGTGTTACTACCGGCCGTGCTCGTCGTTGTGGTTGGTTTGACGTTCCCATTGCCCGCTACGCAACTCGGATCAACGGCTTGACCGATACGTTTCTTACCAAGCTCGACGTCTTGACCGGGTGGGATCAGATCCCAGTGTGTGTCGCGTACGACATTGACGGTGAGCGAAGTGAAGAAATCCCCATGACACAAACCGAGTTCCATCACGCAAAACCGATCTACGAAATGCTCCCAGGTTGGAGTGAAGATATTTCACAGGCCAAGACCCTCGCTGACCTTCCCAAGAACGCCAGGGATTACGTCGCTTTCCTGGAAGAGAAGTCCGGAACCCGGATCAGTGCAATTGGAGTTGGCCAAGATCGCAATGCAACCATTGCGATCAACGACCTCATTGGTTCATGAGCGAAAAACTCATTGCAGAGTATGAACCGCAATTTGAGTTAAACGCACAAGGTGAACGAATTGGTCTACCGGTCCTTAGTGAACATGTGCCCGCTGTCCCCCGCGGTAACCTCGCAGGAAACTACGTACTGCTTGAACCACTAAATGCAGATCTGCACGCATTAGATCTGTGGGAAGCATTTTCGGGAGCCGATTGTCTTTGGACCTACATGCCGCATGGACCATTCGCATTAGAGGCTGAATATCGCGCTTGGGTTGAATCAAAGCAGGGTGACCACGACCCTTACTTCTACGCGATTATTGACCGGCAAACTGGCAAAGCTCTTGGTGTGGCGAGTTACTTGCGCATTGACCCAGCTTCTCGCAGCATTGAAGTTGGTTGGATCACCTTCTCACCGCAGTTACAGAAATCTCGACTGGCAACCGAAGCTATGTTTCTCATGATGCACAATGCATTCGCACTCGGTTACCGGCGATACGAATGGAAGTGCAATGTCCTCAACTTCGGGTCAATGAGTGCAGCCGAGCGACTCGGTATGACCTACGAAGGGACATTCCGACAGGCAACTGTCGTAAAAGGCAGAAATCGCGATTCGGCTTGGTTTGCAATCATGGACTCCGAGTGGCCTGAGATGCGAACTGCCTTTGAAGCGTGGCTTGTGCCAGAGAATTTTGACGACCAAGGGAATCAATTGGTTTCATTGGGTACTCTTCGAGAGTGATTGATCAATCAGACCTTGAAGACGAGAGCGGTGTAGATATCGCACTCATGCGGGAACTCTTGAAACTCACACCCGCGCAACGCGTTGAACGCATGGTTGATTTAGTCAACACAATGCAAGAAATACAAGCTCATGCGAAAGCTGCACGTAAGTGAGATTCGATCCATTGAGCATGTGTCGAATCTTGAATCAAACTGGAGTTGATTACGTAGTTTTGGGTGGTTTCGCCACCGCCGTCCTCGGTTCGTCCCTTCCCACAGAAGACATCGATGTGCTGCCAAGCCGGGATACTGAGAATCTTGAGAGACTGGCAATGGCGCTTAATCAAATGAATGCCCAGGTGCGGACCAGCGGCGATCCCGTTCCGGTTTCGATAGATGCAGGATTCCTGGAACAAATGCGTGTGATTCTTAACCTGGTAACAGACTTCGGCATGCTCGATCTGACTTTCACCCCAACAGGTCCCAAGCCGGACTATGAGTCATGGGATGAAAGTGCCAGCGACGAGGAAATAGCTGAAAGTCTGAGCATTCGTGTTGCTTCGTTGGGTGACATCATCGCGTCTAAAGAGGCTGCTGGCCGTGAAAAGGATCTGCGGGCTTTACCGTATCTAAGGTCCTTGATTAAGCTGCCGAAGGAATAGGGTCCCATTAGGCCGGGGCTTTGGCCACAAGATCGCGCGCTAGTTCTAGAGTTCTGCCATGACGAATATTGATCCAGCAGAAGGCGCTCGAGTTTATGATTTAGACCGTTCCTATGTCTTTCATTCGTGGAGTGCTCAGAAGGCACTTAAGCCAATGTGTATCGCGGGCGCGGAAGGTAGTTACTTCTGGGACTACGACGGTAATAGGTTCCTAGACTTCTCCTCTCAGCTGGTCAACGTCAATATTGGACACCAGCACCCCAAGGTGGTTGCAGCGATCCAAGAGCAGGCCGGCAAGCTGGCTACCGTTGCCCCACAACACGCCAACGACAAGCGTGGTGAGGCCGCGCAACGGATCGTTGAACTCGCTGGCGGGAAAGCCGACAAAATCTTTTTCACCAATGGTGGAGCCGACGCAATCGAGAACGCAATCCGCATGGCTCGGCTGCATACACACAAGCACAAGATTCTTTCCGCCTACCGTTCGTATCACGGCAACACGGGATCAGCGATTCAGGCAACGGGTGATCCCCGTCGTTGGCCAAATGAATACGCGGCCCAACAGGTTCACTTTTTCGGTCCGTACCTGTACCGCAGTGAATTCTGGTCAAGTACTCCTGAGCAGGAATCAGAGCGAGCGCTCACTCACCTCGAACATGTAATCCAGTTCGAAGGGCCGGGAACTATCGGTGCGGTTCTGCTTGAAACCGTGGTCGGCACGGCAGGAGTTTTGGTGCCACCACCCGGTTACCTTGAAGGCGTTCGGGCGCTCTGCGACAAATACGGAATCCTCATGATCCTCGACGAAACAATGTCGGGTTTTGGCCGAACCGGGAAGTGGTTCGCTTACCAAAACTGGAACGTTGAACCCGATCTGGTCGTTTTCGCCAAGGGATCAAACTCCGGCTACGTCCCCGTTGGTGGCGTGATTATTTCTGCCGAAGTTGCGGCTACCTTCGACGAAAAGGTATTCCCAGGTGGTCTCACCTACTCGGGTCACCCCCTTGCCGCGGCGTCGATTGTTGCTTCCATTGACGCGATGAAGGAAGAGAAGATCATCGAAAATGCTGCGGCTATTGGTGAGAATATTCTCGGGCCAGGTTTGCGAGCACTTGCGGAGAAGCACCCGGTGATCGGTGAAGTTCGCGGTCTTGGTGTTTTCTGGGCTCTTGACCTTGTAACAAATCGTGAAACCCGCGAGCCACTTGCGCCTTATGGTGGAACCTCGCAAGCCATGACCGATTTGACCACCGAATGCAAAAAGCGTGGTCTCATGCCATTTGCGAACTTCAACAGAATGCACGTTGTGCCACCCTGCGTTGTGACCGAAGAAGAGGCGCTCGCAGGCCTTGAAATCATTGATCAAGCGTTTACAGTAATTGACTCGTACTACCAAGGCTGATTCAACGTGAAGTGCTTGGTCGTTGGTTCAGGCGCGCGTGAACACGTGATCACGGGAGCGCTTTTGCGTGACCCTGAAGTGGAGTCCGTCGTTGTAGCACCTGGAAATGCTGGCATTGCCGAACTCGTGAAGTGCGTGCCCCTTGACGTAAGCGACCCAGTTGCAATCGGTGATCTAGCAACGCAACTTGACGTTGACCTTGTTGTGATTGGGCCAGAGATTCCACTCATGGCCGGTGCAGCCAATGCACTTGCTGACCGGGGGATTGCGTGTTTCGGACCGACCCGTGAAGCAGCACTCATTGAAGGCAGCAAAGCTTTTTGCAAAGAAGTCATGGCTGAAGCTGGAATCCCCACTGCCATGGCGCGAGTTTGCACGAATGCTGCGCAGGCACAAGACGCATTGGATACTTTTGGTGCTCCCTATGTTGTTAAAGACGATGGCCTAGCCGCGGGTAAAGGTGTCGTCGTTACTGCAGACCGCGGCGAGGCCCTCGCTCATGCGGAGACCTGTTTCGAAGTCGGTGGGACCGTGGTCATCGAAGAATTCTTAGACGGCCCTGAAGTGTCACTTTTTGGAATCTCCGACGGCACGACCGTGGTTGCATTACAACCGGCGCAAGACTTCAAGAGAGTTGGCGACAACGACGAAGGTCCAAACACGGGCGGCATGGGTGCCTACTCACCGTTGCCGTGGCTGGACGAGGGTGTCGTCTCCGAAGTCACCGAGCGGGTGCTTCAACCAATGGCCGACGCAATGAAAAATCGCGGTACCCCTTTTGTCGGAGTTCTCTATGCAGGTCTGGCCATGACAACTCGGGGGATTCGAGTGATTGAATTTAATGCCCGCTTTGGTGACCCTGAGACGCAAGTTGTTCTGTCTCGTTTGCTTACTCCTCTAGGACAGTTTCTCTATTCAGCTGCAACCGAGCAACTTGCAGATTTTGCCCAACTTCGTTGGGAGCAGGGGTTCGCGGTGAACGTCGTAATTGCCGCTGAAGGGTATCCCGTTAAACCGGTTCTCGGGGTGCCGATCTTAGGTCTAGAAATGCTTGAGGCAGACCCTGATCTTTCCGTGTTCCATGCGGGAACCACCATGAATGAAGGGAAACTCGTGACTTTCGGGGGCAGGGTGCTTTCGGTGACCGCCCACGCTCCTACTCTGGCTTTGGCTCGGGAGCGCGCCTACGAAGGCGTCGCCGAGATTGAGGTTTCAGGGAGCCACTTTCGTCGGGATATTGCCTTAAGTGCTTGCTCAACCGAGGCGTGAACTGCTCGCGTGAAAGACTAGGAGTGTGGCGGGCCAAGTGAACTCAATCGACAACGTTCTTGCTTCGCGTTACGCATCGGTCTCCATGCAGGAACTGTGGGCTCCGGCGGCAAAGATTCGACTCGAGCGCCAGCTTTGGATCGCTGTGATGCGCGCCCAGCAGGAACTTGGGATTGCAATTCCGGTGGGAGTGCCGGAGAAGTATGAAGCGGTAATTGACACGGTGAATCTTGAGTCAATTGCGGAGCGGGAGCGAGTAACCAAACACGACGTGAAGGCTCGAATTGAGGAGTTCAACGACCTTGCGGGCGCTGAGTACATTCATCTGGGCATGACTTCGCGCGACTTGACTGAAAATGTTGAGCAACTTCAAATACGCCTTAGCCTGATCTTGATCAGGGACAAATCAGTTGCGGCGCTTGACCGCTTAAGTGGTCTTGCGATCGCTTACTCGGAACTTGCCATGGCGGGACGCTCGCACAATGTCGCGGCTCAAATCACCACACTTGGTAAACGAATGGCAACTTTCGCAGAGGAACTGCTATTCGCAGTTGACAGACTTGAAGAACTTATTGCGGCTTACCCATTGCGTGGAATAAAGGGTCCGGTGGGAACGGCACAAGACATGTTGACGCTGCTTGACGGAAATGAAGAAGCATTGGCCGACTTAGAAAAAAGAGTTGCTGCCCACTTGGGTTTTGACAACCTTTTCACAAGCGTCGGCCAGATTTATCCGCGTTCACTTGACTTTGAAGTCACCGCACTTTTGGTCCAGCTCGCATCGGGTCCCTCTAATTTTGCAACAACCGTTCGACTTATGGCAGGTCAAGAATTGGCTACCGAAGGCTTTCTGCCAGGGCAAGTTGGTTCTTCAGCCATGCCGCACAAAATGAATGCAAGGTCGTGCGAACGTATTAATGGTTTCCATGTGATTCTCCGTGGTTACATGAATATGTGCGCTGACCTTTCTGGTCAACAGTGGAATGAAGGCGACGTTGCGTGTTCGGTGGTGCGTCGGGTTGCCCTCCCTGATTCATTTTTTGCTATCGATGGCCTGATGGAAACATTCCTCACGGTGCTAGGTGCATTCGGGGCTTTCCCCGCAATGATTGACCGAGAGTTGGAACGCTTCCTTCCCTTCTTGGCCACCACAAAGATCCTTATGGCAGCGGTTCAGTCAGGGGTCGGGCGCGAGAGAGCACATGAAGTAATCAAGGAACATGCAGTGGCGACTGCACTTGCAATGCGTGAAACACCGGACTCGAACAATGACCTGTTGGAAAAACTCGCGGCGGACCCGCGCCTTTCCTTCACCCTTGAACAGTTGAACTCAATACTTGCGCAACCGATTGAATTTACCGGAGCTGCCCAACACCAAGTTCGCGAATTGGCTGACCGGGTTGAAATCCTCACCGCGCGTTATCCGGATGCTGCGGCCTACACACCAGGCGGCATTCTGTGACCCAAGATTCTGTGACCGGAGAACTTTCTCACAACTACGACCTCCCCGAAGAGTACGAACACATCTATTCCGGCAAGGTGCGGGATATTTTCCGCACACCGCAAGATCGACTCCTCATGGTCACCAGCGATCGCATCTCGGCCTACGACTGGGTGCTGCCAACCGAGATCCCCGACAAGGGGCGGATTTTGAACTCAATCTCCCAATGGTGGTTCGGTCAACTACAGGGGTTGGTGTTTAACCACACAACCACCTCTAAGGTGCCAAAGTCGGTCGCGGGTCGTGCAGTCGTGTGCGTGCCTTTGGACATGTTCCCGGTTGAGTGTGTTGTCCGGGGCTATCTTGCAGGTAGCGGCTACTCCGACTACTTGTCAACCCGAAAGATCAGTGGGAATGGTCTACCTCCAGGCCTGAAAGACGGCGCGCTACTACCTAAACCACTCTTTACTCCCGCGACAAAAGCACCGCTGGGTGAGCATGACGTGAATATCACCTACGACGACGTGATCGTTGAACTCGGACAAGAGGAAGCACAAGAGCTCAAGCGCATGTCTACGGCGGTGTACGAATTCGCGGCCGAAAAAGTTAGTCGTAAGGGCTTGCTTCTGGCTGACACGAAATTCGAGTTCGGAGTGGCTCTTTCCGGCAAGCACCAAGGCCGAATCATTTTGGGCGACGAGGTACTCACTCCAGATTCCTCCCGCTATTGGGAGAAGAGTTTGTGGAACCCCGGCGGACCGCAACCTTCATTTGACAAGCAGTTCGTTCGTGACTGGTTGACTTCACCCGAATCAGGTTGGGACCGGAACTCAGGTGAGGCCCCGCCTCCGTTGCCAGAAGAAATTGTTGAGAAGACTCGCGCAAAATACGTCGAGGCATACGAGCGCATTACGGGTGAGAAGTTTCAATGAGCACCTGGTTGGTCACGGGTGGCGCGGGCTATATCGGTTCGCACGTTGTTCGCGAGTTGCAGTCCGCTGGTTTTCAAGCGGTAGTTTTTGACGACTTTTCTGCAGGATTGCGCTCCCGTGTGCCAGACGGTGTCCCAATAGTTGAAGGAAACGTTGCAGACATGGTGGCTGTCGCGGCCGCATTTAGTGAGTTCAACGTCACCGGCGTCATTCATTTAGCGGCAAAGAAGGCAGCTGGAGAGTCAGTTGACTTCCCACTTTTCTACTACCGAGAAAATGTCACCGGGCTTCAAGGGGTCCTTGAAGCCATGGTTGAGTCGGGGGTTGAGAACTTCGTTTACTCTTCTTCCGCCGCCGTGTACGGAACGCCGAAATCAAATCCGGTGAAAGAAACCGAACCACTTTTTCCTGAGTCTCCTTACGGGGAAACAAAAGTCATTGGGGAATGGTTGGCCAAAGACTTGGCAACAAGTCGTGGTCTCAATTGGGTGGCACTGCGGTATTTTAATGTCGCAGGCGCGGGGAGTGACGAGCTCGGTGACAACAGTGTTAACAATCTGATTCCTATGGTGTTTCAAGCACTCGAAACTGGCCAACGACCAAAGATTTTTGGAACCGATTACCAAACGCCTGACGGAACCTGTATTCGTGACTACATTCATGTCGCGGACCTGGCCCGCGCACACGTAGCCGCAGTGAAAAAGTGTGAATCGGGAAAAGTAAATCTTGCCATTAATGTGGGGCGGGGAAGTGGCGTCAGCGTCCAAGAAGTAATGGATTCAATTTCCCACGTTATTGGCCGAGAAATCAACCCTGAAGCCGTGGCGCGTCGAGCAGGCGATCCACCAGCAACCTTCGCCGACGTTGAACTGAGTCGATCTGTATTGGACTGGTCAGCCGACCGCGATCTAAGTGACATGGTTTCCTCGGCGTGGAGTGCTTGGCAGGCATCCCACGGCTAGTTCACACCGGTAGGCTTGGAGCAGTCAATCAAAATCAGGAGATCCAGTGGCCCGCGTCGTTGTAAACGTTGCACTTAAACCCGAAATTCTTGACCCACAAGGTCGCGCAGTGCAAGGTGCACTTGGTCGCCTAGGACTCGGTGGAGTCACGGACGTTCGCCAGGGCAAGCAATTCATTATTGATCTGGACGGTGACCTAGAGGGTGATCGAGCCGCACTGATGGAAAAACTGGCTGAGGAATTGCTTAGCAACCCGGTAATCGAAGACTTTACTCTCACGGTTGAGAACTAGCCGTGAGCGCTCGCATAGGAGTAGTGACTTTTCCGGGTTCCCTCGACGACGCTGATGCGGCCCGCGCGATTCGGATTGCAGGAGCAACTCCTGTGGCACTGTGGCATGGTGACGCTGACCTCCATGGCGTTGACGCGGTCGTTCTGCCGGGTGGTTTCTCCTATGGCGACTACCTGCGCTGCGGCGCGATAGCCAAGTTTGCACCCGTTATGTCCCTGATCATCGAAAAAGCTCAATCAGGACTTCCTGTTTTAGGGATTTGCAACGGTTTTCAAATTCTTTGTGAGAGCCACCTTTTACCCGGAGCCCTTACCCGCAACGACCATCAGCATTTCATTTGTCAAGACCAAAAATTGCGCATTGAAAGCACAGAAACACTGTGGACCAGTGACTTCGCTCTCGGCCAAGAGATTGTGATTCCCTTGAAAAATGGTGAGGGTGGCTATGTGGCAAGTGAAGCAACCCTGGACGAACTTTTCGCAGAGAACAGAGTAATTGCGACTTACCAGGGTGGGAATCCCAATGGTAGCTACCGCGATATTGCAGGTATCTCCAATAAAGCCGGAAACGTTGTTGGGCTAATGCCCCACCCAGAGCATGCGGTTGAAGCACTCACTGGCCCAACAACTGACGGCATCCCGTTCTTCGCCAGTGTTGTGAAATCCCTGGTAGGTGCCTCATGATCGACTCCGTTGAAGCCGCAAAGACAAACCCTCTGAGCGAACAGCCCTGGGCTGAACTTGGCCTTAAGCAAGACGAGTACGAGAGCATCAAGAAAATTCTTGATAGGCGTCCAACAAGTAGCGAGTTGGCTATGTATTCGGTTATGTGGAGTGAGCATTGCTCCTATAAATCCAGCAAGGTGCACCTGCGCCAATTTGGCGACAAAGCACCCTCAACCGAGGCTCTGTTAGTAGGTATCGGTGAGAACGCTGGCGTGGTCGACATTGGTGACGGGTGGGCGGTTACTTTTAAAGTCGAAAGTCATAACCACCCCTCTTATGTTGAGCCGTATCAAGGGGCAGCCACCGGTGTTGGCGGAATTGTTCGGGACATTATTTCTATGGGTGCGCGGCCGTTAGCCGTTATGGATCCATTGCGCTTTGGTGCGGCGGACGCACCCGATACTAGGAGAGTTTTGCCAGGCGTTGTGGCAGGGATCGGGGGTTACGGCAACTGTCTCGGCCTGCCCAATATTGGTGGTGAATTAGTTTTCGATGAAAGTTACGCGGGAAACCCGCTCGTTAACGCACTGTGCGTTGGATCCATGAAGCACGCGGACATTCACCTTGCTAGTGCAAAAGGTGTTGGGAATCTTGTAGTTCTCTACGGTGCCCGCACTGGCGGAGATGGAATTGGTGGAGTATCTGTCCTTGCCTCGGAAACATTTGACGCTGACGGACCGGCGAAGCGCCCGAGTGTTCAAGTTGGTGACCCGTTCATGGAAAAACTCTTGATTGAAGCGACCCTGGAAGTGCTGCATGCAGGATTGGTTGAAGGTATTCAAGACCTCGGTGGCGCGGGTATTTCATGTGCCACAAGTGAACTTGCATCTAACGGTGAAGGTGGCATGCACGTCTACCTTGACCGCGTTCTCCTACGTGACGCGTCACTATCACCTGAAGAAATCTTGATGAGTGAGTCCCAGGAACGCATGTGCGCGGTCGTCACACCGGAAAAAATAGACGCGTTCATGCAGTTGTGTAAGAAGTGGGATGTTGAAGCAGTTGTGATCGGTGAAGTCACCGACACCGGGCGACTTGTAATCGAGTGGCACGGAGAAACAATTGTTGACGTTCCGCCACGCTCTGTTGCCCACGACGGACCCGTGTACGAGCGGCCATTTCACCGACCAAGTTGGCAGGACGCATTACAAGCTGATGCTCCAACACCGGAGAGGCTGGCGCGACCAGAAAGTCCAGAAGCACTCAAGCAGACACTGCTTGACTTGATCTCTTCGCCTAACTTGGCGTCAAAGAGTTGGGTCACTTCCCAGTTCGACCGTTATGTCTTAGGCAACACAATTTTGTCGCAGCCTGAAAACGCGGGCATGATTCGCGTGGATGAAGAAAGCGGCCTTGGTGTTGCAATTTCCACTGACTGCAATGCGCGTTTTGCCAAACTTGATCCATACGCTGGTGCCCAGTTAGCACTGGCAGAGTCCTACCGCAATATCAGTGTTGCCGGGGCTAAACCACTTGCGGTCACTAACTGTCTGAACTTTGGCTCCCCCGAGGACCCCGAAGTTATGTGGCAGTTTGCCCAGGCAACAACAGGCTTGGCAGACGCATGCCTTGAACTTGGAATTCCGGTGACCGGTGGCAACGTGTCGTTTTACAACCAAACCGGTGACACCGCGATTCACCCGACCCCTGTTGTTGGAGTCTTGGGTGTTATCGACGACGTAGACCGCCGAACACCCATGGCGTGGGAAGACGACGGTGAACTGATTTACGTACTGGGTAACACCGCAGACGAGTTCGCAGGCGGGGAGTGGGCGCACCTGCAAGGACACCTTGGTGGCCTTCCACCGAAAGTCGATTTGCCTATGGAACGTTTACTGAGCGAGATCATGGTTGCCGCATCCCGTGACGGCATGATCACCGCAGCCCACGACGTCTCCGACGGTGGGGTTGGTGTCGCGATCACGGAGATGGCGCTGCGGGCAAATATTGGCGCGCGGTTCTGGATCCCGGACAACATTGACCCATTTGTATTCTTATTCTCTGAGAGCACCGCGCGAGCAATCGCAGTCATCCCTCGTACAGAGGAACTCCGTTTCACTGAAATGTGTGCTGCTCGAGGCATGAGTGCTACTCGTTTTGGAGTGGTTGATTCTGGGCTTGGCGCGGACAGCGGGCACCCCGATGAGCAGGTTATTGTTTTTGATTCCCTGTTCACGCTCACGGTGGACCAACTACGCGAGGCAAATGAAGCAACACTCCCGGCACTCTTTGGGGGGTAGTCGTGCTGAGCCCGATTGAACGTGAATTGCTGGAGTCAGTTGCTGGGCAAAAACCGAAGGTAGACAAGGAAACGACTCGCACCGCTGTCAAAATTGTCTTGCGTGAGCTGATGGAGATGGCACCCGGTCGAAGTGTCGAACTCCGCATCCCTCCCTTTGCGGCCACGCAAATAATTGAAGGCCACACGCACCGAAGAGGAACCCCGGCCGCGGTGGTTGAACTCAATGCGATGCATCTGTGTCAACTCGCAATTGGTGCTCGGAGTTGGGCAGAGCTAGTGGCGCAGGGTCAGATTTTGGCCAGCGGTGAACGCTCAGATTTAGCGCACCTTTTCCCATTGGCAGGGTGATACCGTTTTGGTATCTTGAAACAATGGCTATGACATTAAGACTCAACGACGAAGAAATGGCAGCCCTTAAGCGCCAAGCTGAGACAGAGCACCGTTCCATGCAGGAGGTTGCTCGGCTCGCAATTTTGCAGAGAATTAACGGTTACAGTCGCGCCGACTTCATTAGAGAAAACACTGAGCTTATTTTGGAGCGCGATGCAGAAGCCCTGCGGCTTCTCGCCGAATGACCCAGTTTTTGAGAGTCGAAGACGCCTTACTGATTGCTCACCGGATGAACTTTTTAGTCCACGATGAAGGCCTTTTGGGGGCTGCACTT
>ENA-OWPI01000864-OWPI01000864.1-marine-metagenome-genome-assembly--contig:-NODE-864-length-37416-cov-10.599936_pt1 | contig 37416 bp, 35 predicted proteins | sample MGYA00238138_ERZ651775 | MGnify/ENA primary metagenome ERZ651775 (study PRJEB26906, sample SAMN06265043) | marine metagenome | isolation source: Helgoland LTER site | place: Germany:Helgoland, sampling...
AACCTTTAAAGCCGAAGACCAATATCCCCGGGGCACGCCCCGCTTCACCAGATGGGACTCCTAGCACTGGTATGTATTAATGCTGCGCAGGTCGAGAAAATTCTTTGAATTGCTCGACACTGACTGCGCTCAAGGCTTTCAAATAGTTGTCGAAGGCGTGTTTATCGTCTAGGAAAACTTGGTAATCCAGCTTTGATACGCTCCCGCCTTGATCCGTGTACACAGCTCGGAGCAGCAATTTGGCCCAATCTGCATGGGTATGATCAAATAGAGCGGCCTTTGGAGGGTAAGCCCTACCGGCTTGACTTGGGACGGCCCACAGAAACAGCCCCCACAACAGGCACAGTAAACCTAATCTTTGAAGCACCATTAACATCCTATTGGTCCCGCTTACCAGCGGCGTTTGTTTTGCCTTTGCGGGCTGAAAAGCCCAGCCGACGATCAGTCCACGTGAGCAGCGCAACGAATTAACTAACTGGTATACATTGCTCCATGTGCTCAGCGTTCCTGACGATCTGTAGCATTGTCCACAGCAATCATCCCAGATGCTCCCCATAATCGGTCCATCAACTCACACAGCGTAAGTGCCCAGCCTACGAAGTTTACAAAAATTTGCTGGATAGCGCCTAGAAATCGACCCTGTGGTCAGCTTTGTCGTCATAGTCGCGACTGCATTCAAAACTCTGATTGCCAAACCGCTTGTACTAAATCAGGACCAATCACTTGATTGCCGTCCGGCACAACGTCGAACCGCCCGGTAAGTGCATTACACAGGCCAACGCACCGCTCGGGTGCGCGGTCCGGTTGATCGGTCACCATGAATTCGATAGACGCGCTTACCTCGTATCGCAGGAGATCGGCACTGTTGTTTCGTGCATTTAGATTTGGCTTCGCATCTTGGACACCTAATCCGTCCGCCTCGTGTGACGAAGCACGCTTTTTTACCTTGCCATGGACGCTGAGCCTGAGCGGAACAGCTAGCCAAGCTATAAATTAGGCTGTTTAATACGCTTACCTATTAACGGAACGCTAAATTCATGACGGACACGCTCGCCACCATAAAAACGCCTGAAGCGCCACGGGTGCTCATTGATATAGAAAATCATGTGGCACACGTGAGGCTCAATCGCGCTGAGAAAATGAACGCTCTCGACAACGCAATGTTTGAGGCTATCATTTCAGCGGGAGAGCAACTCAAGGCCGATAAAAATGTGCGCGCGGTCGTGCTTTCAGGCGAAGGCCGCGCATTTTGCGCAGGTCTCGATATGGGAAACTTTGCGAATATGGCAAAGGGTGATTCGGGTACCGCCGCTGAGGTTTCTGGCGATGCAGAGGGTCGTCTTGAAAAGCGCACCCATGGTATCGCTAACCGCGCCCAGTATGTCAGTTGGGTCTGGCGGGAGATCCAGGTACCGGTAATTGCTGCGCTGCATGGCGTGGCTCTAGGCGGTGGATGTCAGATTAGTGTGGGCGCTGATATGCGATATGCAGCACCCGGCACCAAGCTGTGCATAATGGAACTGAGATGGGGGCTAGTACCCGACATGGGCGCAACCCCTTTTTTGCAGAAGCTGGTGGGAGACGATGTTGCCCGGGAACTCACCTATACAAATCGTGTGATCCTTGCAGAGGAAGCGCAGGAACTAGGGCTTGTGACCAGAGTGTGTGAAAACCCAGTTAAAGAGGCATTGAAAATTGCTGCAGAAATTGCAAACAGAAATCCTGCCGCGATAAGAGCCGCAAAAAGGCTTCTTAATAATGCGCCATTTGAGCGCCCCGCAGAAACACTAATGGCTGAGTCAGTCGAACAGGATGCAATCATCGGTTCACCTAACCAAGTTGAAGCTGTGATGGCCAACCTTGAGAAACGCGAGCCTAAATTCAGCTAGCCGACCTCCCTATGAAGATACATCTGGCAAAATGATGATCGACATCATGCGCTAAGAAAAACGGCCTTTGCCCGTCGTAAAATTAAATGCCTGGGTCCCTTTTGCCCTCCCCCCAAATTTCTCAGAAGCTTTTTGTCGCGGTGCACCTTTCCACATTCACAATGTGACCCACGCAACGCACTAGACTCTTCATTGTCCAGGCTCACACTCAAGGTTTGTCGACATACTACTTGCAAGATCTATTAAGGCCATGTCGACGTCCTCCCCCGGGGGCACCCCCCGCTTCACCAGATGGAACTCCTAGCTTTGGGTATGTATTACTAATGTGGACGCGTAAAGCAGGTATCGCGCTGTCTAGAGCATCACTCTGCGTCGCAGGCAACTGCGGATAAGGCTACTGAACAGGCACACGCTCTTCAATGTAAGCCTCAACTTCTTCCGCCGTACCTCTTTCAGCGCCAGTACCGATAGCACTTAAAAGCCTACTTAAAGTCATAGCTTGGCCATAAATCGCGCCAGTTCAAATTCAAAATACAGCTCTAACTTAATCTCCTCTTACAATTACACAAATAGCAGCGCCAGAAATAATCTGTTGCGATCGTTGAGCAGGTACAGACGCCAAGGGTTTAACCACAAAAAAATGCCTACAAATACAGTCGCCACGATCGCAGATTTGCTTTATCCTCGATCGATTTTAATTTTTTGAATTAGGGGAAACGACTTTGCATTCAGATATAAATTTTGTTGCTGCGCCACTACCAACGATCGTATTTAACCGAGGCGCTGCGCAACAGCTCAGCAATCACATTCAAGCACTTGGCAAAACATCAGCACTCATTGTGACGGATAAAAACCTCGCGGCGAGCGGTGTGCTCGATGCTGTAATCGATGCGCTAAGAGCCGCTAATTTAAAAGTTGAAGTGTTTGATGGCGTTGAACCCAACCCCACAGATCTCAACGTTGAAGCTGGAGCCGCAAAACTTAAAGCGCTGGGTGATGATGCTGTTGTGGTTCCCATCGGCGGTGGTTCTTCTATGGATTGCGGTAAATCAATTGCTTTACTCGATGCCAACCCTGGCACAGTTGAGGCCATGCAATCTTCCGTGCCGAAGCCTGCTAAAGCCCAGATTATTGCGGTACCCACAACCGCTGGCACAGGCTCTGAAACAAATAGCGCATGCGTTATTACAAACTCTCGATTAGGACGCAAGGGTTATGTAATTCATCCAAGTATCACGCCGGCTTTTTCCGTCCTTGACCCCGACCTGACCGTTGGCTTACCTGCCTACCCAACAGCAACCTGCGGCTATGATGTACTCACCCACGCCATTGAGGCGTTTGTTTCAAATCGGACGAATGCATACTCAGACTCCATCGCGTTGACTGCGATCGGTAAAGTCGCAGAGAACCTTCGTGACGTCGTAAAGGATGGTAACAACGTTGAAGCTAGGTCGCAGATGCTGCTGGCTTCTTCAATGGCCGCGATGGCGTTTAACGTTGCAGGTCTTGGTTCCGTTCACGGCACAGGCCACGCCATTTCCGCGAGGCTGAATGCAGCGCACGGCCAAACCCTTGCTACCATGTTGCCTCATGTCATGGCATTCAACATGAGCGAACGAGAATCAAAATACATTGAAGTTGCTAAGATTCTTAACCCCAAGGGTCCAGCGACAGGCGCGGGTGCGATTGACGCCGTAATACAACTGCGTGCCGATATTGGCATCGATAAGTCAATCCGAGACTTAGGCGCTGAGGACAGCCTGTTCGATGTCTTAGTGCAAGATGCCCTGGCCGATCCCGTCAATTTCTCGAATCCAATCCCAGTTGATGCTGAAGCAATCGAAAAGATGTACAAAGCGGCTTGGTAGGCCATCGACACAGAATGAAAGCCCGCTTGTGGACAGCGGCCGGCGCGATCGCAAGAGCGATTTGCGCCGATTCAAGCCACGTCAGCACACCATTGTACTACTGACACCGTCAGTGGGGTCACGGGGCTTTTACTCAGCTGCAGTACCTCACCGTTTCTTCCACACATCAACAAACTAGCCGTTATTAATCCAAGCGGTTAGCGACCCGATTGACGTAATGCGCACTAAATCAATTGACGCGAATCTCATGGCCCAGATTTTCGAGACAAGAACTTATCAACCCATTGTCTTCGCTGGCGGATGGTTGTAACCGAGGCTCGATCAGTCCGTCGAACATTTCGGCTAAACCTGACCGCGCCGCTCTTATTGTTCGGGACAATCCGGGTGTATCCAACCGAGATGGTGAGCTGCGGCCGCCCCTAACCTGTAAGCAAATCCGTTTTCCCTGAGACCATTACTCAACTGAATTTTTCAGTGACCCCTTGTTTTTTCTAAACGAATTCCTTTCTAACCTTGGTTATTCGGCAGCACCGGGAAATACTTCGACCAACAAATTAGCCTGCCCTGTTCTTTTTCTGAGCATAAATTCGTCATAACGCTCTCCGGTCGCTTTGAAAGCTCGATACCTTAACGCGTCCGCTTTCAGGTCTATAATTTGATAAAGCTGTGGCCCAAAAAAAGGCTACAGACTTTTAAAGTCCGCAACCAGAATTTTTTTCGATCAGGGTCGCCGCAAAAAATGTCTGCCGCTTTGACCGCGCTGGACCCTAAGACGGATCAACATCACCTAAGCGCTGGAGAAGGCAGACGCCATCGTTAAGTTCTACAAGGATAAGCACCAACCATCGCCATTTGAGCAAAACTAAACGCAGTGAGTCGCAAGGCATCTGGGTTTCGCTCAGCAAACGCCACTACAGTTGACATCAATGCCTCCGAACGAACAGCCTCGTCCGAGCATACCTGAAAACCTCGATCTAACTGTATTCCTTCGCTTTGTGACTGCGCTCGCATATAAAACTGAATACCATCGTAGGCCGCAGTAACAAATCCTCGACAAAAGGCCCGTGAAGAAAGGTCTTCAGCCGGTGCCTGGCACGCAGTCATTAAATCTAGTGCAGAGTGGGTTTCCCCAAGATGCGCAGAACCAGAGACAGAAGCAGGCGTGGCAAGCAGGACAATCATGATTAGAGAAATAAATTGCATTATCGTTCATCTTTATTGGTGATATTTCCAAATTTTCTTGCGCAATTTATCATAGAAATTGACGCTCTAATTGTTTGGGCACGCTGTATTAGCCGTCTCACGCCACCTGACGTAATCTCGGAGTAAGCTTCCGGCTTGTTACCGTGTCTTTATTTTGATTCGAACCCAATACAGCCAATCACGGCTGCCAATTGATCCGCCCTGAGAAGCGCAAAGAGCGCTACCTAGAAGCCGTCAGAGACAAGATGGCTAAGCTGTATGCCTATGGTGAGGCCGACCCCCTTACCCATACGCTCGATCAGCTTCAATTCTGCCAGTGCCTGTTGATGTTTTGCGCGGATACCGCGTGTCTCACCGCCGTGTAACGTCTTTGCAGCACCGCACAGGTTTCGGCCTCGTTGGGTGCGCGGTCCGCTGACTTCAGAGTATGCTCAAGCGCCAAAGGCGACACTTGGCGAAACTTCAAAATTAGATCATTGGCGCACCTGGAAAGCACTTTGAAGGGTGTTGCTTGTCACAACACGATTCCAGGCCTCAATTTTCACGGGCTTTGAAGTCGTCTAGACGCGCCTTGCGCCCTTGATTTGCTGGGATTTGAATTCTAGAGTCAATTGATTCGCGCGACGCGTAATCTTTTACTAACAATGACGCGTACACGATTTATAACAATAAAAAGGATCGTTTATGAACACAGTCAAAGATGTTTTAGATCAAAAGGGAAGAACCGTATTTTCAATAGAGGCTGGGGAAACAGTGCTGGACGCCATCGAAATGATGGTCGCCAAAGATGTTGCAGCCCTCGTCGTCATTGATGGGGACACAGGCGTCGCGGGGATTATTACCGAACGAGATTACGCTCGAAAAGTCCTTTTGAACGAGAAATCCCCGAAAGAGATTGCTGTCAGAGACGTCATGACCAAAGACGTGATGTATGTCCGAGAAGAGACCCTCACCGACACCTGTATGGACATCATGAGTCAGAAAAATTTTCATCACTTGCCGGTTGTGGATCGTGACAAAGCAGTTGCCGTGATCACCGCGGGGGATTTATTCAAGTACGTAGTTCAAAAACAGTCGATGACGATCGATGAGCTTGAAGACTACATTTATGAAGAAACTGGCGGCGAAGGCTAAAACAGTATTTCTTATTAGGAGCCAATCGAGAGGATTGGCTTGTCTTGCTTCGCTGGATGCAGAATAAGCGTGGTCTGTGGAATCTGGGCGAGTTGGACGCGCCAATCCCCGATCCATCAGAAACTTTCTCTCCGATTCGCTCGGCGGACTAAAATTAGCACCTACTCGTTGCTTTTCTCATAGACAAAGACATATCGGCGAGACAGATTAAAGGAACACCGCTACCAGCACTGCCACCTGCGCCGAAAGGAAAACCCGCCGATACCGCGATAACTCCGATTCCACACCACCCTTTTTTTGAAAAAAACGGTCTCCAAGGTCCGCATCGGTACAGGTAATACTTAAATCCCTTATACCGTTTAGGGGTCGCTACCCATTAGTTTCATTATTACCCACCGCAGTTGACCTCCGTCGCCACCACCGCCATTGTTATCCAACATTTGAGGGTACCCGCCGCCATCCATATCGGTAGGCTTAACCGCTCACCACATCACCCCATTCTGACTCTTTTCGTTTCTGATTATTATCGCTTGCGAGATACTGATCATGTTTCAGTAGAACTACGGGCGCGAAGGGTTGCCACAACTAGGGCTACGGTTTCGTTCAAGCAGATACCGTATGACCCAAAAGACTGCGCTAAAGGCAAGCAACGAGATTTTTAGTCCCCTACCGCCTCACCGTTTAACGTGCAAAGACCTTAAATCCCCACCGCGGCTTAAGCATCGCTCATTGTAACTTCTGCCGCCAATGACCAGTCCACACCACGAGCGACGATGGCGACTCAACTGAGGATGCGCTCAAGGGGCGGCTCGCCAAGAGCCGCCTTAAAGCTACTGTGAAAATGGTGCAACGCCGGCTCGTTGCGGCCAAAAATAATGTGATCGAGCAAGCCACTTTCTGCCGCTTTTTGCTGCATCTCGCCCATCACATAATCCTCGTCCTCGATCGTGCTTTTAAAGACTTCCAAATTGGCCTGCAGCGACCCGCCGCGATCATTGGTCCGATCGTAGACACTTGCTTCATCGTCCTTGGTTATCTCAGCGGCCCCGGCGTCGATTGCGGCTTGGGAGTAATAAAAGCTGATCTTAGTCACTGATTCGCTGGGATTACCGGGAACTGGATAGATACGAATCAACGTTGCACTCTCGGGGTTAATCAAAAACTGTACGTTCGGGAAAAGGTAGTACAGTACAAAAGTGCCTCTGGCGATATGCCATTGCGCTATCGGTTCTTCCCGCATCGCATCAATACCATGATTCGCGGTGACAAACCGATGATGCTGATCGAACAAGGTCAAATGAAGGTTATTGCCGTAATACAGCTGCCCTAATGTATCCTTATGAAGCTTGCCGAAGTGATAAGTCTCACCAAACGTGTCGTTGGCTAATTTCCAATTCAAGCGCTTTTGAATCGTTGTCTCGCCGGCAAAAATAAGGTCGCCAGCTGGATGGGTGGCAAACTCCGCATTTAAATCACCGAGTAATTCATCGAGATTAAGACTCGCAGCTGGGTTGGGGTGCACCCACAACATGCCATTGCGTTCTTCAGCTGGCAGTTCGACCAACCCCATGCAGGCTTTATCGATGTCACCAAAGTGATCCTGGTTCGGCACATTAATCAGCTCACCACTGACACTGTAGCTCCAGTGATGAAACGGACACATCAACACTGACTTCTTACCCCGAGTTTCAGAGACGACCCTTGCTGAACGATGCCGACAAGCGTTAAGAAACGCCCTAAAACGTCCAGTTTGATCGCGCGTCGTTAGGATTGGGATCCCCAATTCGTCTACGGTATAAAAGCAGCCGTTTTCTGGAAGGTCATTCGATAAGCCAACGACATGCGGGTGATCTCGAAAAAAATGTTGCTGCTCTTGCTGAGCACGATCCAAACAGACGTAATCTTTGGTGGGCATCCGGTACTGCACACCGGCATCAATGTTTTGACCGGCATCAAGCTGCCGCATCAATTCTTGCAATATTGTCACTTGCGTGTGGTGTTGCATCGAGTCGCTCCTTCAACCGTACATCCCTTTACCGCCCTATGTTTGCCACAACCGCCGCCTTGAAGGCAAGAACTTCAGCCTATTTGTTTTGCGCAAAAAAACCGCCATTGCTGCCATAACAGCGAGCCAACACGATCTTTATCTCTGTCCGCGGCATGATGGAGAATCGCAATTGAAGAAGATTTTATGGTACTTCGACAGGCCATCTTAAATGCAATTTGAGATCATTGACCATACACACCAGCACTGGCTATTACCTTACCTCACCTAAAACCACCCACCCCTTACCCATACGCTCGATCTGAGATGTCCCTAGTTTCTTAGACAACGATTTCACGCCATTTCGACCATTCTCGAACCAATATTGACAATGATTGCTTGGACCAGATAGAAAAAGGTACTGGAACAAAAGGGAGTCCACATGAAAAACACAAGCTTAATCATTGCCGTCTTTGTCGTCACACTTCTGACCACAATACCGTTGCACGCCGCACAGGTCTGGGACTTGTACCACTTCAAAGTGAAAGCGGAGAATGTCGCTCAAGTCGTTGGTGCGTTTAACCGTCTACAAGACAGTGACGTTGGTAAAAACCGGATGGCATCCGTTCATCTGCAGGCATCGATCTTTGGCGGGCCAAATGGCACGACCCATTCAATCGTGGCTATTTATCCGAGCCGGGCCGAATTTGAACGCGCCAGTCAAAGCCTTGCGGGAACGCCCGAATGGCGGGCGTTCCAACGGGCAATGTCCAAGCACACGGAAGCCGTCGGTAATTCCGCCATGCAAACCATTACAGGCTGGGGAACCGTCTCAAATTCAGACGTCGTCTGGGAAGCCATCCGCGTCAATGTGACAGACCCCGCGGGCGTGGTTAAAGCCTTTGACACGATGATGGGCAGTAATCAAGCGCAAGCTTTCCCTGGGCAGATTTGGTTATCTGCTGTCGACTATGGCAACGAAAGCCAAGGGGGCGTGGCGACACACGTGATAACGGTCGGCTATGAATCAATGGCCGAGATGGAGGCTTGGAATGATCGTTTCATGCAGACCAAAGCGTGGGAAAAATTCCAGAAGAGCATTCAGAGCCGAATGACCCTAATCAATCGTGAGTTGGTTCGATTCGTCTCAGTTTACGACCATCAGATCAGCCTCGAAGACCTCGATCAATGATCAGCCAGTTAGTTAACTTATAAGGAAAAGCTTATGAATATCTCACTCAAACTCATAACCCTCGCGCTGCTGCTGAATTGGGCGCCGCTGCAAGCCGACCACCACGCTGCGCCCACGCAGGCCGTCGCGATGGAATCGGCGATCTGTCAGCTCAATCCCGGCAAATCGATGGACGACTTCAATGGTGCTCTGGAGACTTTTAAAACGTGGGCAAAAAATAACGACTACAATACGTTGATGACGGTGAATACGCCCTTATACATCGGCGGTGGTACCGACATTGATATCCTGATGCTCGAGTTCACGAACTACGAAAACATGGGGGCAGGCTGGGACAAGATCGGCCAGACCGGCGCCGAAATGTTGACCGCGGTGGATGCCGCTGCATCTTGTCAACGGGCCCTTGCTCACTACTTTCCGTTCCACGCCGCTGATGGCATTGCGGAAGATGATGACCGTGTTCTGGTGGTCAATTGGTGCACCCGTCATGAGGGCGTCAGTTGGGACGACCTGAATGCTGTGCACCGGTCATGGGAATTCGATGACATGACAGGTTATGCGGGCATGATTATCCCCGCGCTTGGCATTAGAGATGGTGACTACCCAGGAGAATTTGGTCACCTGCGCGTTTACAAAGACGCAGCCGCGCTACTCGCGGTGCAAAATCAAATCGCCAATGAAGGTGGCTGGCGACCCAGGGAAGATTACTTTGACAACTACGCTGATTGCGCCGGCTCAAATGCCTATCTGCAGTCTGTCGTCACGAGTCCAAACTAGGCCTTTGCGGCGGTTAATAACGATAAAGCAACATTGGGTATAATTCTCTTGAAGGGGCGGCCCAAGTGGCTGCCTTTTTCATTCTGAAGCCCTCTTTTTTTGAACTCACGTTTTAAGTGCCTGCGTGGGAACAACGCATGCTTGGGCAGATGTTTCGCCACCCCCTGGTTCACCGGCTGGGACTCGAACTGTTGGCAAGTATTACGAATATAAGGTCATCTAAATCTGCGACTCTGAAACGATTGGCGCCATAATCACAAGGCAAAGCATCTACAAATCTAAGGGCACGTTAGTTAATTATCCCTCGCATTAAGTGTTTACCTAGCAGTCATCAGAAACCGCTTAGTCAGTTGTCAGTAAACTTGTCACATCTGCTGCTTACATCTTAGAAAATGCCTTGCACGCGCTTTAGAAAAACACGACACTTTTTAAACACTTAATTAAAAGAGTATCGTTGGCCGCCCATGAGTTCCTCTCGACAATATGCCAGGCCCTCAAAGGGCGAACCCTTCTTCACCTTCTTCGGACTACTGCTAACAACGATCGTTATCTTTGGGTTTGGCGCGTCCGCGCGCGCCTTACCAGATGGACCTGCATCATTACCCATGCTGTACCATATTCACGGCTTCATATTCCTCGCCTGGTTTGTGTTCTTCACAGTCCAAGCCAGTTTGATCCGTAATCAACGACCGGAATTGCATATTACCCTTGGCCACCTGAGCGTAATTCTGGCTGTCTCGATGTTAATCACAGGATTTCTCATGATGCGATCGGCCTACAACGCTCCATCATTCAGTATTGGCTCAAATAGTCGCGATGCATCCATGATGTTTCCACTGACGGACCTGATCAATTTTTCGATCGCGTTTATGTTGGGATTGTTCAACCGCAGGAATCCCGTCGCCCACAAACGATTGATGCTGCTCGCGGGAATACTCCTGCTTGATCCCGCGGTCGCTAGGCTGGTGGAGGCCATAGGCGCACCATTTCTCTTCATACCGATCATTGAGCTCGGGCTTTTTGCCGCTCTGCTCAATTACGACCGAGTCAGACTCAAACGACCCCATTGGACTAGTTTGTTAGGGCTATCCCTATTTTTTGCAGCAATGGGCGCCAAACTAACGCTGGCGCAGCAACCTGTGTGGGCTGATATCGCAAAGCTGCTTTTTTCACAGAGCTAACAAGTCCAGCGCCACGCATAGGATGCACGAACTGCTTATACCTGCGACGGGTAGTTAGGAGAGAAACAATTGTGCAAGCATTGCCTGTAGCTGAGCAGGTAAATCGAAAGTGTTTACAAAAAAAGATAGCGCCACATAGGGGTAACGCCCCTATTTAATGCGGCTATTTGGTCGCTATCGGTCCAGCTACCAAACCTCTGCTTAGAATCCCTTTGATTTCAAATCAGCATCGCCAACCCACATAATGCGGCGGCCAAGATCATCGTCGTATCCATAGACCCTGAGCTTCACGCCATCACGTCGCCACAAACCTGCAGTCAACACTCTAGCAATCACTCCACTGTCGTCGATAGCCAGAACGTTGCGGTAAAAATGCCTGACGTTTGAGCGTCGTTAGAAGGAACGTCGTTGTGCATCGCGAACCCCATTGCATTCTTACCGGCTTCACCTTCATACGTCACGACCATTCCGTCATCATTCATGGTCACCTTTGAGACTTTTAGCGTAACCTCAACCGGTTCTCCAAAATTGACCTAGACAGCACTTTCAGAAAAGGCAAGCAGCAGCCCGAACATTACTAACCCATGTCTTAACATGGTCTGCCCTAGTGACTTCAGCATGTTCACAACCTGCAGTAAAAATTCTCATGAAGCTATAATAATACCGGCTCTCAATACAGCAGTTCGTGACCATGAACAAAACAGTAAACGATTACTCTTGATGTGAAGGGCACTACCTAGAAACCGTCAAAGATAAGATGGTTAATTTGTCGGAGTTTGGTGAAGCCAAGCCCCCTGCCCGTCAGCAGCTCTGGCATGTGAGCACAGGGTTCTTTGAAACAAGCAAGATACTCAGCACTGTTGATGCAAAGTAACTACAAACGATCGTCGAGCAGAACCTCGCATCAACAGGCTCTGCCCTACTTTCATCTTTAGTTTGGTGAGCGCACTGACTGCCACGCGAATATCGTGCGACCTGAGCACTCGATAAGGTCGTCATAAGGATCTGGTTCACCCGTCATGTTGGCAATCGAGCGGTCGATATTCAGGCCAAGACTCTGCATGGAATCGACTCCTGAAACCAAATAAAAGTCGCCTTCCATCTGAGGGGATACACCTGCCATTGGCCACCAGCGCATTGTCATGCCCGTGTTTCCAATAGATGCCTGCCTGGCTACAAACTTAGCGTCAGCAGCAAGCATTTTTTGCGTCGAGGCGCCTTCTTTTAACGTGCAAGACTCGAAACCAATATAGCCGCTCTGCGGGCCCTCCGCAGCGGGTCGCCTTACCATCTGACCTGCGAACATTGAATGGCTGTCATTGCTGCAAACTTCATCAAACTCTGCTGCCAGCTTCGATCCCTTCGCGACCCATTGATCTTGAGCACTACCCATAGCCTCAAAATTTGGCGCCATGTTGACCCAAAAGACGTCACTCGAAACTGCACTTCTGTCGGCAAGATATGGCGTCAATACCGCAGCAAAACCTGTTTCGGGAATTTCTTTATTCGTCCATTTATTCCATTTTTTTGCGGTCGCGAGCATTTCGGTCAACCCATTGTTCTCAGTATAGCTACATGCATATGTCTCTATCGGGAAAAAAGATGGCGGCATATGGTCGTCAGCCGTGGCAAAAAAGGCTCCGCTCAAAAACAACAAAACACTAAAAATTCTAGCAACTCTCGTGTCAACCTCTCCTCTTATTTACAATAAAATTTCACCTTTACTTTAGAGCGATTTCAACCCTCATCAAGGTTAGTTCGATTTTGGTTACAACTTTTTTACTGGAGGAATCGTTGGGATACTCACAACAAATTTAAAAACAGGTTCCCAATTGCGTACAGGTTACCACCGAGTTTTGGCGACGTGATGCTGCGCTTACAATCGAAACAATTAACCAGCATGCCATGACCTCCGCCTATTCACCCTGATGCGCGTCACCCTGATGCGCGAAAAGAGCGATCATTAAATTAGAAGACAGCAGTGATAAGAAGGCCATACTGAGGGCCCTGGGTTGGGCTACCGCCTTGCCCTTCAGCAGCGCTACTATGAGATCACAGCCTTAATTGAGGCGAGCAAACTACCAAGCAATGTATTGCCAGAAAAGCTGCAAGCCATCATCGACCATGAACATGCCAAAACATTCAGTGTTAGCCGGAAAAAACGTTAATTGCGGAGGAAAGCTAAAGACTACGGCTGATGAGCCTGCTCGCGATACGAGCCTTGCACCGCCTGAGATGCAGTGGCGAACAAGGCTTACTCATCGTCCATTTCCAACCTGCCACAACCCGTGCCTTGTGGCACCCCGATTTACCACAAAAAACAGCAGCCTTAACTAGGTATTGCTTTGGAATCCGTTTGGCGCTTGGACGACCAGGATTTCTTAATACCATTCACCAGTACAAGCTGTGACGCTGTTAACGCATCAATTCGATGGTCCTATCCCAAAATCGAACTATCGTGGGCAAAGCACAAGCGGTGCGACAAAATAAATCTGAGGCACGCGCGACCCACCTGAAGTACATGGGGGTTGTGCCCAAAAGAACACCATACAATTAACATACAGGGAAAATCTCATGATTAAAAAATTAATGACGACAGGTTGGATTGCGCTCTTATTGAGCACCAGCCCTTGGGCAAATGCTGAAGATCTGATGATGGTACCGGGTGAGATGCGCGGATGTAAATTAGCAGAGGGCGCATCTATGAATGATTTGAACGCGGCAATGTCGGCCCTCGTCAATTGGTTAAAAGAGGACGAGCATGGATACGAATTATGGTCAGGAACGCCACACTTCAAGCCAAACGAGGGTTATGACTTCGATATGCTGTGGATGGGTTTCTGGACTAGCCACGCAGAACAAATGCGTGGCTTAAAAGCCTTTTATACCACCGAGGAAGGCCAGGAAATCGGTCAGACGCTCAACATGGTGCTCGACTGCACCAGCATGCGACACTTTAACTCAGTGCGTGTTCGAAGCGAGCCTAAGGAAGAGACGCGACAACAAGCCTTCGGTTTTATGTTTGATTGCGCCCTTGAGGCTAACAAGGGGCCACAGGATGTTGCTGAGGTTTTTCAAAAATGGAATCGTTATTTAGACAGCGAAAATATTGACCATGGTGTTTCTGCAATCTTTCCAAGCTCAGGAGCGCCAGAGGAAGCCACTGGAACCTTTAAGTTTCTCTGGGGTGGCGACTTTGCTGATGTTGGCGAAACCCTGAGTTTTCTGACAAAACCAGAAGCAAATGCCACCTGGCTCGAAATTACTGAGTCAACCTACAGCTGCGATACCTTTGATCGAGGCTATTACTTTCAACGTTATCACTGAGTCGGGAAGCATCTGTGGCCGAGAGCATCGCGCTCTCGCGACCCCAGAGGACCCCGCACCTCGCCTGGTAAGGCTTCGGTAAAACGCGACCTGAACCGCCCCCAATGCTATCCACACTCGACAGCTGATTTTCGTACCCCTATTGAGACTCTACCGGCGAAAGCCGCTTGAAAAGACTCTATACTCACCCAATGCAACAACGCGCACTGATTACCGGCGGCTCATCTGGCATTGGCCGGGCTTATGCCCATTACCTCACCGGTCTGGGTTGGCGCCTAGATCTCGCTGCCCAGTCAGAGAATCGCCTGATGAGCGCGGCGGCGGGGCTGGACGGCCCTGTGCATTGCTATCCCGTCGACCTGGCATCCTCTGCCGGTGTCCAGCAACTGGTAAGCGCCACGTCGGTACCGGATCTCATCATCGCCAATGCGGGTATTACCAAGGCAGGATCAGTCGGCACCCTCAGCCAAAGTGAATCCGCCAAATTGCAGTATTTACTGTGTGGTGGGGTCATCGATCTCGTGCAGTGGGCAGCCCCCATCATGAAATCTCGTGGCCACGGCCGCATCATAATCATCTCAAGCATCGCAGCCGAGACACCGATGCCCAACTCCTCGATTTACGCGAGCGCAAAGACCGGTGTGACCGCCTTTGGTCGCTCGATCCATAACGAACTCAAACCGCACGGGGTCTCTGTCACGATCAGCCTGCCCGGTTACGTAAGGACCAACATTCATGAACGAGCAGGACTTAGCCATTTAAGCCGACAAGTGCCCGACTGGATGTGGCTCAGCCCCGAGCAGGTTGTGAGGGAGACCGAAAAGGCCTCTCTTGCTGGACGAGAAACCATAGTTCCCGGCCGTATTTATCGCTTAACGCGCCCTTTTTTGGGTTCAAGGGCAGCCAACACCGCTTGGCGCGCCCTGACACGAAGGCGCCGCAACCTTTAATGCGTTTTTACATCTAGGGTCATGAGGATCCCCATCTCGCGGACCTGCCCAAAGCCTTCGCCAAAAACTAAGTTCCGAATCACGTAGGCAATCCGGGATGGGCATGACGGGGATTCAGAACGTAGCAGAACTGAAGCAATGTAGGCTGCTTAAGTTTGTTTGCGACGCAACTTTGCTCGTAATTGTATTTTTCTCATTACAGTCTTTATTGCAGCGCTTTACCTAAAAGCCGCCCTACTTTTCTGATACGAAAAAGGGCCTAATCAAGATACTTTGGCATCCTGGCGCAAGGGTGGCTTAAAGCTCTTACCTAGCCATATTAATCACTTTTAGCTGGGTAAACTCAGCTAGACCTTCCTCACCCAGTTCGTTTCCGAGTCCGGACTGTTTCGCGCCGCCAAATGGAATGGCTGGATCCAACTCAGCGTGTTTGTTGATCCATATGGTCCCCGCGTCCATCTTCTCTGCCAGCGCGTAGGCCTTATCCAAGTCAGTCGACCAGACAGACCCGCCTAAACCCCAGGGCGAGGCGTTAGCCCGTTCGATGACTTCATCGTAGTTAGAAAAACTCATCACGGGCAACACTGGACCAAACTGCTCTTCGTCAACCAACCGAGAGCCTTCACTGATATCTCGGACGATTGTGGGCCGAATAAAGAACCCCGCTTGATCAGGCACTTCGCCACCGGCAATGACGTTACCGTCGGTCTTTGCCTCTTCAATCAGCTCTTTTACTCGCTCATATTGCATTTTATTTTGCAATGGGCCTAGCTTGGTGCCCTGGTGAGATCCATCTCCGATGACTGTTTCATTGGCAATCTTTGCAAGCTCGTCACAAACTTCATCATAGATATGCTCGTGGACGTAGAGTCTTTTCATCGCAATACAGACTTGGCCACTATTTTGGAAAGCACTGTTAAACAATTTCGGCGCCGTTTCTTTAGGATCCACGTCATCCATCACAATACCGGCATCGTTGCCGCCCAGCTCGAGCGTGATCCGTTTCAGCAAGCCAGCGGCTCCTGCCATGACCTTCGCGCCTGTCGCAGTAGAGCCCGTAAAAGAAATTTTACGGATATCAGGGTGCGCCGTCAGTGGTGCACCAAGATCATTAGCATCTGTAATAATATTGAGCACACCAGCCGGAACAATATCTTTAATCAGTTCCCCCAATCGCAAAGTGCTCAATGGCGTTGTTGGCGCTGGCTTCAACACCATGGTGTTGCCGGCGATCAAGGCTGGCGGCACCTTGAAAGCCATTAAGATTAAGGGGAAATTCCAAGGCACGATGGCACCGACAACCCCGAGTGGCCTTCGGTGAACCTCAACCCTTCTGCCGTCAGAATCATCGATTACCTTTACGGGAAGATCCAACGACATGAAATAGCGGAAAAAAGCTGCCGTGCCGAAAACTTCGCCCGTTGCGTCCGCAAGCGGCTTACCCTGTTCCTGCGTCAGCAGCTGCGCCAATTCGGTTGCGTTGGCTTCGATAACATCAGCAATGGCACCGATGACTTTCTTACGCGCCTCAATACTGGTTGCACTCCAAGCAGGAAATGCTTCTTTAGCCGCGGCTACGGCGACGTTGAGCTGCGCTTCAGAGGCTTTTGGACATTCGACGATGGTTGCTTCTGTGGCAGGATTTATAACGGTCATGGTCTCATCGCCTGAGACTAATTTGCCTTTGATTAATAATTTGTAGTCGCCCATTGTCGTTGCCTAAAAAAAAGTGAGGTCTGCATCATAGGCAAACCCAGCCCAAATCGCCATGGTTAGGCGTCGTAACCCTTCACAGGATGTTGTTCTCGTTGCGTCGCAGTTACGCGGGCGCCTTAAACAGCACCTCCGAGCAAACCTTCGGCATGCGCGTCAACTGCGTATATCGCTATTGAATACGTTCGGGCCTTTACGAGCGAGCGCCCAAATTCATTTGCCACCATGAATTCGGCACTGCGCTTATTGGGTCGCCGGGAATCGGCACTGACTCAGGTGAGTTTTTGGCACGCGGATTGCTACTACAAAAGAAAAACATGAAATCGACCACAGATCTAACCCAAAAAGGAGCAAATTATGTCTAAGCGTAAACTGGTTGCCGTCACGAGCGCCTCATTAGAGTGCACGCTGGTTCTAGCTAGCCTTGTCGTTGCCATACCGTTTTTCAGTTGAAGCCCTTGCACGGCCACTCTGATGCTGAATGAAACAGCGTGATTATTAAAAACGATGAAATATCAATCACTCTTGATTTTCGCACTGTCCTTGACGGCAGTCGCTTGCGGCGGTGGATCTAAGGCGACAGCAATCGCGCCAATTGCCTCGCCGGCTGTGGCGCCAATAACAAAGGAAGATTCGTGTATCGAGTTAGGCGCGCTTCTTGAATGCGCGCTTGAGCATCAGGGCGTTGAAAGAACTTTTAAGATCTATGCGCCATCCTCATTAGATGGAACCACAGCCGTCAAAGTACTTTTTAATTTTCATGGATACGGTAGCAGTGCAGACGAGCAATTACTGTATGGCGACTTTCGAGATTTGTCTGAGCAAGAGGGTTTCCTTTTGGTGGTACCACAAGGCTCACTTCTTGATGGCGACACACATTGGAATTCTGATTCGGACCTAGAGAGTAAAAGTAGCGCTGACGATAGCGGTTTCGTTTCTAAAATCATTGACGCGATTTCCGAACGTTACGACGTTGAACCTTCTGGCGTTTACGCCGTTGGCATGTCAAACGGCGGCGCGATGAGTCTTTACTTGGCCTGTTCGCTTAGTCAACGCATTACTGCTGTGGCGTCGGTAACAGGGTTTATGTCTGCAAACCTGCTGTCTGATTGTGGCGTTACGACGCCCACCTCTGTCCTGTTCATCCATGGCACGGCGGACAAGGTTGTCTCTTGGGATAACGGTTTGGGTGGGGGCTCGATTTTAAGCCTTGCGGCGTTCTGGGCGTCACATAATCGCTGCAGCGATTCTTCGACGGAGCGCTTGGAAGATTATAATGGCGATGGCGTGTCTGGCGTCCTCCACAAATACTCAGCCTGTAATGCTGGGACACAAGTTCAGGTCTACGAGATAACAGATATGGGCCACGTCTGGCCGGAAAAACGTCGAGGTGATGACATTAATGGGGCAGAAGTCGTTTGGACATTCCTGACCAGATTTCAGGGATAGCGTATTTAACGTATAGCCGATTCATGAAAAGCATGATCGATCCAATGACTGGCGTGATATCTCAGGTTTTTTTAAAGCGGGCAAACTGTTTCGCAACATTGCAACCCAAGTGCTTTAAGCGATTCATTGACAGCCCTGGTTGCCAACCAAGAACTCAGCGGCGCAGTAGACAAACCCAGTGCTCACTCTCTGCGCTCGAGCTTCTCTAGGCTCATTTTGTCCTTGAGACTCATTAAATAAGCGGCTCCGCTGAGCACAAAAATCGCGCCCGCCTCTGCAAGTAGCGTGAGGGCGTCCATCTCTTTGCTCTGCATAACAATCAACCTGCAAAGCGCAGTGATCGCAATAATAATGGGCAGCGTCACCGGAATTCGGTTGGTTGAGTAAAACGCGCCGATCATGCCGATAATTTCAACATAGATAAACAAAAGAAAAAGATCCGGGAGGGTCACCTCGCGGGCAACAAAAATTGAGAAAATTGCGTCCGCCGATGCAACAACCGTCAGCATCCCGATAATCGCCAGCAAGGTTTTTTCACTGATAATGGTTGTCCAGTGCAAGCGTTGATTTAAGCGATTCCGCTCTAGGATAAAATCCAGAATGCGATCAATGGCAGAAGGTTTTTGTTGTTCGGAATCACCAGGTTCATTGGGCATGAGTTCGTCTTGCGTTTAGAGCATCTCCTTAATGTACTTAAATTTCGGCAAAAAGATACCCGTGAAGAACGCCCCCTTCGGCAGGCGCAAGCAACTGACGATAATGAGCACGGCCAATAGACATCGGTCAGCGGAAGCGCCTTGACTGATCTCATTTCAAAGACCCCGTTCTGCCTTGCAGAGTTTACCGGCGTCCTAGCGACCTAAAAGTAGCCCGCCACCCTCGCCTTCAGCAGAAGGGACGGCTAGTGTTGGTCTGTATGACTTGTGCGTACGCCTGAAGCAGATATGACGCTGCCGGCCGCGCCAGAGGGGTCTAAGAAGCTCAAAAAAGACAAGCAATAGGAACGAGTGATCCGCAACGCGCAGGAGAAAATCGTGCATTGCCCGCTCTCGAGCGTTACCCTAGTTTCTTTACCGACAACAGACGCCGCACTTGCCTCGCATAAGAATAACCAATTCAATTTATGATCATGCTGCGACTTCAATTCATTGATTGGCTGAACCATGGACTCAACCCCTATGAACACAGACTTTCCAGAACACTTTTTTCAACGCCCAGACGAGTCAGCGGACGAAAAATTTTACAGCCAGCCGCGTTTCGTCACGCACATTGACGACGCGACCATTAGCTGCCTGACGGACTTTTATCGGGAGCAGATCGCATCCGGGACTCGCGTACTTGACCTCATGTCGTCCTGGATTTCTCATCTACCGGAGGATGTGGATTACGCGCATGTTTCAGGACATGGCATGAACGCGGCTGAACTCGCAGCAAATCCGCGGCTTGATGATTATTGCGTGCAAGATCTAAACCGCACCCCAACCTTACCGTTTGCCAACAATGCTTTTGACGCGGTGTTAATCGCCGTCTCCATTCAGTATCTGATCAAACCGATCGAGGTCATGACTGAGATCAGTCGCTGCCTGGCGCCCGGTGGACAGTGCATCGTTGCCATGTCGCACAGACTTTTCCCGACAAAGGCCATTCATGCTTTCCAAGTCCTACCCCCTGCAGACCGATGCCAGGTTGTTGCGACCTATATGGAAAAAAGTGGACTAACCGGTATCCAAGCGCTGGATCGCTCCCCTCAGACGGGAGACCCATTATGGATCGTGAGCGGTTATTGCAGCTAACCGCGTCGGCAAGCGCAGATGACGCCTACATCCGGCCTTCGGTTCTGCCAAGACAAACCTACTGCCAGACCTCAAGGTTATTATCTCGACCGATGCGTCGACTGAGTTTTGTGGTTAGCAGATCGGACATATCACACGCGTCGAACAGTGCTGTGACATCCTGCCGTTCTGAACCCGTTAACGACTCAAAGAGATCCTGAACACGCTGCAGAAGATAAAAACGATAGGGCTGAGCGAGCGCCGTCACCGTCGCACCCCGCAATTCAAACCGCGCTTGGCCGACGCCCCTGGCCACTTCGGTGCCTGGCAATAAGCTGTCTTGCTGCGCTATCCAGTTATTAATGCAGGCTGCAGCAGCGACTGTTTCTGGCACAAAGTCGATTGCGATCTGACTGAGCAGCGCAATCAGTGTGTCGGGGATTTCATCGTCCAAAAGGTAGTCGCCGGATTGATCTTCAAATTCGCCGATATCCAGTTCCGGCCGGTTCATGCGTTCGACCCAACGATACAATTGAACGCCATTGGCCTGCATCAGCGCCAAGGGCTTTGGGTCGCGACCTAAGTGACCATAGAGCGGCGCAATCATGCCGAAGTCTCCGATGGAAGGTTTACCACCAAACAGGTAAGGATAAGCAGCAAAGTGCGCATTGAGCCGCATTAACCATTCGCCATACAGATCCTCCACAAGGCTGAAAGTCTCCGGCACCACGCCAAAACCAACGCCCGCCGCTCGCATTCGATTCGTTGCTTTATCCGCTTTTTCTGCCCGCCCCGCGCCCCTTGGTATCGCAGATTGAAAATGGAATTTGAGCAGCGCTAAATTTTCCTCTGGAAAATTCCATCGGTAGTGCATTGCGGGGCGAAGCATGCCTTCGGCGCCGATCACGTCAAAGAGCCGGCTCAGTATCCGTTGTTTGGGGGTCTTGGGTGAGAATTGATTCCCACTGAGCGCTTCATAGTGGTCGATGATCGCGGCGCCATCTCTGATCACCTCGCCTGATTCGGTTTCAAGCGTCGGCATACCGGCTCTTCCACCAGCGGCAGGCACAATCTCAGAGCGGTAACGCGTCTCTATCGGCGACACTTCTTTGTAATCGATACCGGCTTTAATGAGATAGCTGCGAGCCCGACCCGTGTAGAGCGATATCGGAATACCATAGAGGATTGCTTGGGTCATATTTTCATCTCACAAATAAAATAATGTATACCATTATGTTCTAGATCGATATCGATAACACTATCCTGCCGAAGTGGCGACCAAGATGAGCAGACTCATTGAACTTGAAGGATCATCCCCGATTGACCTTGACGGCAGTCTGACCCAGGCGCGCCTAGATTTTCAGGCGCTATACTTGGTCATGATCAAGCCAAGCACATCTTGTAATCAATCCCAGCACTCGGTTTAACGATAAAAAAGGCGCTCGGCTTCAGGCAGCCCCGCCTGACTAACGCCTGACGCCGAGCGTCGGTATCACTGATTTATGGGGGGGCGTCTTTTCGGTTTTTTAGGGAAGTGCTTCAGAGCGCTTTTTTTGTATCCAATCGAACCACTAGGCATTTTCGACGGTCATGATCAATCTTGAGTCGTACAGTGCGGCGCGCCTGTGCGCTCTGGCTGCTGCGTACGCTTTGGTCGCAACCATCTCGATATAAGCCTTCGCGCTGGGATATCTGACCAGCGCGACCAGGTCCCAAGTTTTTTCGCTTGGCCCTATCGGCATTTGCATTGCGCGACCAGACCAGATCAGCTCAGCGCCGGCGTGTTGCCTGACTTCTGACGAGCCTTGGGTGTACCGCGCAAAGGCCTCATACCCTGAACAGTCGTTCAGCACCGCGTCCTCGTAGCAAGCTGTTGCGCGAACTTGCATCAGGTTCACCATAACAATCGGTGTATTGTGAGTGGCAGCAAAGGCCTGCAGCGCCGCCATATTCTCTTCAGTAATTTCCAGGTGGGGCTTCATAGGCTTTATCCTAAAAGTGCGCTCTAAGACGGTTTCAAAGTCGGTAGACATTGATGTATAACAGGCTTTGTATAATCCTAGTGAAAAGTGCAATGTACGCTCGCAGGATGAGTATACCGGATGAACCCCATCCAGCCTTATCAATGGGAAAGAGCGTGGCACGGTCAGTGTTCCGACACGCTTTGCAAGATCATCTTGGCGCCAAGGACGCGAGTATTATGACGAAAAGGTTTCAATATCAGGACAGGTTCATGCGCAACGCTAAATGCAATCAGACACTCAAGGTCGCCTTATGAAAATCCTGGCCATTGGCGGCAGCGGCGGCATGGGTCGATTTGCTGTCAAGGCCCTCCAAGATTTGGAAACGATCGAACAGATTGTTGTTGCTGACCTCAACGCAGATAGTGCACAAGGTTTTGCCAACGAAATGAACGATAAAGTCAGTGCCATGCCGCTAGATGTTAGCGATGCATTGGCTTTGCAACAGGCCATGAACGGCATGGACGTCGTGATGAATACCTGCGGCCCGTTTTTTCGTTTCGGCGTACCGATTCTGCAAGCCTCGATTAACACGGGTTGTCACTACTTTGACATTTGTGATGATTGGGAGCCAACACTTGAAATGCTTGCGTTAGACCAAGCTGCAAAAGATGCCGGGGTCTGCGCAACGGTCGGACTGGGCGCCAGTCCAGGTGTAACCAACCTACTGGCGCAGATTGCGATGCAAGAATTAGACTCGGTCAACACCGTTTACACCGGCTGGAATCTCGGGCCTGCCAAACCCGAAGAGGCGTCCTCACAAAGCGGCACAAATGCTGCAATGGTCCACGCCATTGAACAAATGACCGGGCGCGTGAGTGTCTTCCGGTCGGGTGATTTTGAGATGGTCAGGCCGCTGGCGCCGGTATCCGTTCACTATCCTGGTCTCCCGTCTTTTACAGGGAGTATTTTCGGCCATCCAGAAGCCATTACATTCCCCACCAATTACCCAGAATTACAGGAATCTCTGAACCTGGCGCATGGCGGCGGCATCGATTCTTGGCAGCTTAAAGGGATTATGCGACTCGTGGACTGGCGTTTGATCAGCAAAGCGCGCGCTGCAGAATTGCTAACTTGGTTTGAAAAAAATACCGATGTCGGCGCAGAAGATAACGCGCTCGACCCGCGCCCCGTAATGTACGGATTAGCAATGGGCGCTAAAAATGGTCGTCCGGCGTCTGTCGGCGTATCCCTAAAAAGCCCCCCCACACAGGAAACAGAGGCCGATGACATTAGTATGGGCGCCATCACCGGCATCCCACTTGCCTGTGGGATCAAGTTTCTTGCAGAGGGCCAATTGCATAAGCCAGGCGTTCTATCCCCTGAATCTGGACATATCGAACCCAAAGCGTTTTTAAGTGAAGTCTTGATTCAACTCGGTAAGGTCGTCAACTTCTCATCTACCGCCTTCGACGATCATATCGAGATTGCTCGGTCTTGGTGATAAACACATTGCGCCTTAACTTCTCGGCATTTTTTAGGTCGCGTTAGACGCCGCGTTCTCTTGGCATTGATAGGTTAACCGCGCCAGCGTGAGCCACCGGTCAATTAGAATTTGCTGATCGGTTTTCTCCTTGCGCGCGACCCGCTGAGGCAGCGCAACGGACCACAGCGGGTACATCCGCTTCCCCAAACTAGCTGCCTAGGTTTGGTCAGTATTTCCAACTTCACCTGATTTCCCTAAACTTAGGGGCTGAAAAATGAAACAAGAGACTTTATGACGAATTTACCGTTCTGGTTAGAAAGTGCCCTCGCTGTGCCGTCAGAAACTGGCAGTGTTGACGTTGCGGGTGCCAAGATTGTCTATGAAACCTGGGGGGAAATTGGTAACCCCGGGATCGTACTCATCCATGGCAGCAATGCCCATTTAGAGTGGTGGCGTTTCACAGCCCCCTTCCTCGCGGACAACTTTCGAGTCGCTGCGATAGACTTATCCGGTAACGGCAACAGCGACTGGCGCGAACGCTACACCGGCGAACTACTTGCAGAAGAAGTTTGGCAGGTTTGTCAGGCCGCGGCATTAGGCGACAAACCATTCGTTGTCGGCCACAGCTTTGGCGGTTGGGTGGCGCTGGAAACCGGTAAATACCACGATGCCGAATTAGGCGGTATCTTGTTCATGGATTTCACGACCGCGCCACCTGAGGAATATCTGGAGTGGGGGCTTCGAGCAGAACGAGAAGGCGTCGAACCCGGTCGCAAGCTGCGGATTTATGAAGAAAAAGAAGCTGCCCTAAAGCGATTTCGATTTATTCCAGAACAACCCGGCGTACATCCGGCTGTTTTGAACCACTTAGCAGAATATGGTCTTAAAGAGGTTGACGGCGGGTGGACCTGGAAGTTCGACCCAGCCCTGTTTGACCATATGGAAATGGGCGCGGCACAACGGGACACCTTCGCCCAACTCACGACCAACACTGCCTTGATGCTGGGCGAAAAATCCGAAGATGAAGGTGCTTTCTACGCCGAGCACATGCTCGCGATCACTGACGGCCTGCTGCCAGTGATAACAGTCCCGGGAACCTACCATCATTTAATGTTCGATCAACCGGTCGCGGTCGCTATGGCGATGAAGATATTGCTGCTCGAGTGGCATCGCCAAAACAATCACGCGGCCTACCAGGCTGCGCTTTCAGCAGTTCCTTTAGCTGGCAATTGAGCGCTTATGATTTGAGCCGGAAAGACAGTCTTGGGCCTCACGGTAAATCAGATGGACGCGGTCAAGCCTTTGAAGGTCAACGCGTGATCCCCCGGTCATTGATTTAGGCCATAACGCCAGGGATTGCACTTGGTGACGAACGCCAAGCTTCTGGTCTAATCAGTGCTTTTTCCGACCGATTTTTCTCTGCGCCATCCCGGCACCCCATCACGGGCACGCCTTGGGTCGCTGTATGGGACGTCTCGCATTGCTCCGGAGTGTTCAGGTGGACACACGACGCGGGTATCCAGCGGTGTGCGCCTCACTGCGCGTCGCCATCCCCCATAGGGTTTTCTTTTGAGGTGAAGCCAATACCGCGAAACTCAGGCGAGGCCATCTGAATTGTTTTGGCGACGCGGATCTACCCGCTTGTTATCCGCGATCTTTCAGCACCAGCAAGGTAATCAATGTCGCCTGGGTGTCGCCAAAACCGATAAGACCTGACATCCTATTAGGAGAAACCCAACAGTGCTCGAATCAAAGGGGGCCATCATGTCAGATCGGATCTCAGGCGGTTGCCTGTGCGGCAGCACACAATTTGAAACAAATCGCGAACCCGTAATGCAGATATTGTGTCATTGCACCGATTGTCAAACCGTTAGCGGCTCGGCATTTTACACGGCATACATCGTCCCGCTAGAGAGCGTCACGCTGACCAAGGGAGAGCCTGGCGGGTTTAGTGTTAAGTCTGATAAGGGGCGCGACAACCGGCGTCGGTTTTGCAAAGATTGCGGAACAAGACTCTGGGCGGAACTTGAAATGGGCTTTGCAAGCGTTAACGGCATGGCGCTTGATGACCGATCTCATTTCAACCCGACTCATAATCACCGACTAGAAACGGCGCCCGGTTGGTGTGCGTTGAATGCGTTGCTTGAAACCCTGCCGATTACGCCCTGAGAAATCCGAGTCTGCATTCAGGTTTGGCCCCTGATGCACTTGATTGTCGCACCTAATTTTAGGACTAGCCAATTCGAAAGCGTAAGGCGATTGTGACGCCGCTTCCCATCTCATTGGTCTAGATACCGATCGCTTGCTTTACCCGTTCGCGTCACCTGCCTCAGCGACAGCCAATTGCATAAACGCTTTGACCCACTTCGTGGCTACCGGTAAATCAACCGCTTCGGGCCACCGATCTGCGGGATGGTGAAACAAACCGTTCCCGCCAAGGATCGAAACAAACCGGCCTTGGCCATCATAAACATTCCGCGCCTCGCCCAAGGGACGTTGCCCAATCGGCGTTACAGCGCTTGGTGTCAAACCGTTTTGTTTAAGCCAGGGGTCAAGGCTTTTGACAGCGTCGTCATCCGAATATTGAAGCCTGACCTGGGAGCCAAATTTAGCGGCAAAATTGGCGCCAAGGTGCAGCCAGATAAGCGCGTCTTCTATTAACGTTGGATTGTTGTCAAGGAATAGACTCAGACCCGTGTGCCCTAACTCATGGCCGGTGTTTGCTGTGAAGATGACATCTCTTTTTGGCCGCGAGGCTTTCACGGCGCGCATGATTTCTAGAAAACACGCGATGCCACCACCGCGCTCAGACGCGTTCACCCACCAACCACTGCGGGGGGTCATCACAACAACCGGCGCAAGCTCAGGGCGACTTCCCTTAATGATCGCTTCTACGTTTCTTGCGATTGCTTTCACATATTCACAATGCAGCACGAAACCCACTTGCTGTCCTGATTTGATCGCAGCTTGGATCGAGGCCCAATGCTTATTGGCCACCTGTAATACCGGGGGACCGAAAGGCGCTGTAAAATCCTCGGCATTCAGTAACGCCGCACCCTCCTCCGGCAACTGGCTATCGGTGACAACAACAATTGCTTTGTGCTGGGCGGTTTTTCTCGATTCATAAAGACGCCGCACATTCGGCGCAGCGTCAAAAGGCAAGGCCATAATGACGCCAACATCAGCATTACTGCCGAGTTCACCGATAGTGCCGGTTAGACCGACCGCGTCAGTGTAGCGGCAGTCGTAAAGTGGCACACCTGAAACGACAGCATCGCCGATCACCAATTGGGTCGTAATGGGCTGCAATCGCTGAAACTCAAACGCTGTGTCCGTCGCGGCGACACCAAGGCTTTCAATTTTTTGTATGAGCCAATCAGCACTGTGATGATCAACCTCGGTCCCGGTGCGGTGAATACCCTGCTCGGCATACTCATTGATAATTTCTGCAATGCTATGTTCCAGCGCGCTTTCTACAGTAGGTTGCATTGTGTTTACCTCGGCCAACAGTCGGAACTTCATGGGCAGCAAAGTCGCCAGCAACGTGCCTTGAATAAATCGGCGTTTTGTTATCATTGATTTCCCTAAACGAATGTTACCAGCACGCTGCGCGGGCGCCGCTTGCCTGGCTTGTATCATGACTCGCCGCCGTTCAGGCCCTGCAGCCACTGCAGCGTCCAGCCATTTCAGGCGCGACGTCGTGATCCGTTTTTAGCGAACCATACGCCTTAACGTTCAACCACGTTAACAACCTTCGCGCCCTTTAATCTAGTCACAATAGGTCGAAGCTGTTCCCCTATCACAGGCCGTTTCCGATTCGAGCCATCAAGGGTTCCCCTTTCAGCCGACCCACCATCGATTACCGACTGAGCCGCCCGCCCCGATTGTAAACCCCATAAGCTCGCGTGCGTACAACCCTCGAGGCAACACGCACGGCCACTCGTCCCGAGCTGCCAATGACGCCTATTGCGCGACCTTTCGGGATAAGATGGGTCAGACGCGAGCAATTCGTGCGTCGACCCCACAATTAATCGCGCTATTTCTGAAGGCCCGACTGTTTTATTCTGGCGTTTGTTCCACTTCAACGAGTAATCCCGCTAATGACTCACCATTCAGCGCTGACGGTTCATCAGATCAGTAAACATTATCAAGACGGCAATCGACAGATTGAGGTTATCCGCGACCTCTCCTTCAACGTCGCTGCTGGCAAGTCAATTTCCGTAACAGGGCCCAGCGGTTCAGGCAAGTCGACCTTGTTGAACGCGCTCGCAGGTCTGGTCGAGCTTGATGATGGCGACATCACGCTTGAAATCCAAGACAAAATTTTTTCCTATCGCGCCGCCAATGAGCGTGCGCGAACCGCGTTTCGCCGCCAGCACATTGGCTATGTCTACCAATTCTTTAACCTGGTGCCGACCCTTACTGTTTTGGAGAATGTCCGGCTTCCTGCACGTTTGAATCGACGGCCGGATCTTGAGGCCTTCGCATCAACACTACTGGGTGACTTTGGCTTATCGGACCGACTGCATGACTTTCCTGAGAAACTCTCGGGCGGAGAGCAACAGCGTGTCGCCGTTGCGCGCGCTGTCTTGCTAAGACCCCCCCTGCTGTTGGCCGACGAACCAACGGGCAATCTTGATTCGGAAAATTCCGCCCAAATCGCTGACCTGCTTTTTTCAAGCTGCCGAGATCAAAATATCATGCTGGTCCTGGCCACCCATAGTCATGAGATTGCCGCCATGGCGGACACCCGATTGCATTTGGACGCGCGACCTTCTGCAAGCCTTGCGCCTGCATGATCCCGCTAGCCCTCCTGCGATTTCTTAGGCGCACGCCCTGGTCCACCGCGATGGCGCTCGTTGGCATGGCACTCGGTGTCGCGTCCATTGTGAGTGTTCACCTCGTCAGCGCCAGTATTTCGAGTCGACTCGATGGTTTGGTGCCCAGCAGCCTCGCTGACTTCAGCTATTATTTGCACCGGGAAAACCTCCAGACCCATGACTACTTTGAACTGCGACGAAGGTGGCGATCCGGCGCGCTGCCAACCCTTGAGCGCTTATCGCCTGTGGTGGATGAAACCGCGCAGATAGCGGACTTGAGCGTCCGCGTGCTGGGCATCGATCTGCTCTCGCAACTGCCCTCGGGTGACATTCCAACGGCGTCCGGCGCATTTGCGTTCAACGGTGTTTGGGTCGATAAGAGTCTTAAGGACACACTCTCGCTGCCCATCAACGGGATCATTGAGGCCCCCGAGGGCACCTTATTGTCGGACATCTCGGTGGCGCATGACCTTCTGGACTGGCCGGATCATCAACTGTCTTATATTGGCCTTGTGATCGGACAGGCTTTCGCGCACAGCCTCGAGGTGGCTGAAAATCTACTGCCAGGTTTTGGCGCTGGATTGCCCATTGCTAAGCCAAACCTTGATATTGGCCCGGGTTGGCAACTGGTCAATACGGCAGAGCAGTACCCTGCTCGAGCATTTGGAAAATCCGTTCTGTTTAACATTGCAGCCCTCGGGATGCTGGCGCTGCTCGTCGCGTGGCTTTTGATTTATCAAGTCGCCGTATCTTGGTTGCGTCGTCTTTGGCCGGTATTTGATCGGCTCCATGGGTTAGGGGTTGAGTGGCCGCACCTCCGAAATTACTTTTTAGGCTCAATTGGGGTTATCGCGAGCATCGCAGCGGGCCTCGGTCTGATCCTGGGTTGGTGGCTGGCAACAAAACTTCTGACGATGTCTGTACCAGGGAATGCGGTGGCGTTGGATCTTAGCGGCTGGGTCGTTATTAAAGCCTTTGGATCGGCGTTGGCGGTTTGCTTGGTTGGTGGCGCTTGGGCGTTTAGAAGGTCCCAGCGTGGCCAGCCGCAAACCCTCGCACCCCTCTTAGCCACTCTGGTTTTATTGGTCTGCGGATTGATTTGCGTCATTCAGCCCGAGACGGGGCTTGCCGGAGGGTTCTTCGCGATCGCCGTACTGAGTCTGGCTGCAGGTCAAACCATCGGACCACTGCTGCTTCGATTAAAGCGCTGGTCATCCAATATTGGTGGCTCGTACTTGATGCGCGTTGGGGTTAGAGAGGCGCTTTGGCATCCTGCAGAATTGAGTGTCGCACTCGCGGGATTGTCGCTATCGATTGCAACCGCCATCGGTGTGGGTTTGATGGTTGACAGCTTTCGGCTTGATTTCAGTCAGATGCTAGACCACCGCTTAAAATATGACGTGATCGCGGAGGGTAACCCGGCATCTCTTGAGGCTGTGATCAAGGCGCCTGGGTCAGTCGCTCAAGCCAGTAGAATTCAGCACTATCGCAGTGCCGATATTCGGGTCGATGGCGCCTTAGTGGAACTGAACGTGACCCACATGGATGCCTTTGAGTCGTCCCGCTACGCCCACGACAAGCGTTTAGGCGATAGCGAGGTGCTGCTAAGCGAACAAGCCGCTAGAACCCTCGGCGTGTTGCCTCAAGAAACTCTCAGAATTCTCGGAGAAACGATGACGGTCGCCGGCACCTTTTCTGCCTTTGGGGACTTAAAACCAAGGCTCATTGTAGATGATCAAAGCGCCATCGCAGAAGCTATGGGTGCTGAATTGAAAATGGCCTCTGTCGCGTTTGAAAGCAACTCGCCAAAGGCCCTCGCCCGCGCCTTAAAAGCGTCATCTTCGACCCTCGAAATCCGTTTGCAATCGGACATCCGGCGCATCGCGCTCAATGTATTTGATCAAACGTTTGCCATTACCACTGTCCTCATCACGATTGCGCTCTTGGTTGCTGCCATCAGTGTTTATATTGCTGTGACAACCCTGCGGCTTAATCGACAGACCGGACGACAGTTGCTCAACACGCTGGGCGTCAATCGAGTCGAGCAGCATCTAATGAACCTGGCTATGGGGATTGGTTTGGGCGCTGTCGCGATGATCGTTGCTTTGCCCCTAGGCGTGATGTTCGGTTGGATACTCTGCAACGTCATTAACCCCAGAGCATTCGGCTGGACCATTGAATTACAAGTATCGGCCGGCGCGCTTTTGTGGCCCTGCGCTTGGGGCATGCTCGCGGCCATACTCGCGGGCATGCTTCAGGTTGGCGATGCAGAGGAAGGTGCGTTCGGTGGCCGCTAAAGGATTCAACGGACTGCGCGCAGCCTCGGCGCTACTGATCGTGATCAGTGTCGCGATCGGTGGATGTCAGCCGGACACATCGCCAGCGGCTGCAACGGTCACGGGGCTTCGACTTAACAGCCTTCTTGGGTCACCCAACAGCGACGGCTTTGCCCGCGCCGAAACCCCCATAGACTTTGTTTTTCCACGCGACCACGGGGCTCATAATCCATATCGGAGCGAGTGGTGGTACCTGACTGCCGTGCTGACCGATGACCAAGGCCTTGAGTATGGCGTGCACTTTACCCAGTTCCGTCAGGCATTGACCCCCGCGCCAACCGGCGATGGGCCTTGGCACACGGGTCAGGCTTATCTCGCGCATTTGGCGATTACCGATGTTGCGACAGGCGTTCACCTCGAAGCCGAGCGGTTTGCCCGCGGTCATCCTGATCTGGCGGGTGTCACGTCGGGTGCGCAGTTTGCAGCGGTTATTGAAGATTGGACGCTCACGGGCGCGACACAGAGTCCAATCAGTCTGACTTTACGGGCTGCAGAGCCTGCGCAGTTTGAAGTTGATTTACACATCCAGCAGACAGGGCCCATTGTCTTGCAGGGTGCTCGCGGCCTATCTGCAAAGGGGCCGGACTCAGCAAGTTACTACTACTCCATTCCGCGGCTACGCATTGAGGGTCGCTTACGCTTGAACGATCGCCTGGTTAACGTCACGGGGCTGGGTTGGCTCGATCGAGAGTGGAGCACCTCGGTCCTTGATGAATCCTTGGCCGGTTGGGATTGGTTTTCGCTGCAACTCGATGATGCGCGCAGCATCATGGCTTTTCGCCTTCGCAGATACGACGGCGCACGAGATGACTTTGATCATGGCTTGCTGGTGGCGCCTCAAGACCTTGACGGACCCCCTGTTATTGGCGAGGGCGACCCGGGCGTTAAAATCCTTCAATCGAGCGATTTTACGCTCAGTCCACAGCGTTTTTATCAGGATGCGCGCGGCGCGCGATGGCCAGTTGCGTGGTCTCTAACAATGAATGGCGAGACCTTTATCATCAATGCCCTAGTCGATGATCAAACGATCGATTTATCAGTTCGATATTGGGAGGGATTAGTCGAGGTTATGAGCCCTACTGGCGATAGACTGGGCCGTGGATACATGGAACTGACAGGCTACGCGGACAAAGAGCAGCCTTGAACGACCCGCAACCGAATCATCCCTGCTGGATGCCACCCAAAAAATCCCCTTAATCGCAAGCCAAAGCACTCATTCAGACCCTGCTTTTTGTGCTGTACGGCTTAACTGGGCCCGTCCTACTGCACTTAAAATATTGAGCACGCTGATTTTTTAAACCTCGTTCTGTGGTTGCCATGAACGCGTCGGTAAGCCGGCCTTTATGGGTTATTGCTTATTTTGCGATTTTTTTTGTTGCCGCTTTCTGAGTAAAGCACCCATTTGCAACCACAGGCTTTTTATCAAAAATATTGGCAGGCCTAGTGGGTTCTGTTTGATTTTGCGCCCCAAAAGTCGCTTCAGCGCTGGCGCGCCATCGTAGTTGCCTTCACGCTGACCGTGACCCTTGTGCAGATCAATCGCTGGAATATCGATGACGTCTAGATCCAACGACAACGTGAAGCTTTCTGTTTTTGGCAGCAAGCACTCCCGGTCCGTACACGCTTGATAACGCACCGTTACCTTGACGTCGATGCTGGGCACGTCAAGGGGTCGGCACTCGCTGGCCAATTCACCTGTTGCGTAAAAGGGATAAGTAAGATCAACCGTGCCGTGCCAGACATTCAATTCTGCAACGCCCGGCAAGGTTAACTTTTCTGTTGCCGGCAACTCGGGCGACATCAAAGCAAGCCCCTCAGGTCCTTGTATCGTGACCTGGGTGGCGATCATGCCTTCTGGCACGGGTGGGCCATAGATGTGCAAGCCTTCTGGCAACTCGAAACGCACCACTAGATGCCGCACGATCCCCTGCCTGACGGTGCCGTTGCCCCCATGTACGGCGATGGTGAGGTTGATATCTTGATCGCCACCCGACACTTGGGGTGCCTTTTCGTCTAGGCTAAGTCGACCCAGCGCTGCGTCAATATAGAACTCGGGACTCTCACGCTTTTTGTATGAGTCGTGAAAGAACTTGGCGACCACCGTACCCGTCTCGTTGGTGACGTACACCCCGGGATACGGAATACCGTACAGCAATGCGTCGTTCCTTGTGACCTGCTCGTTAAGAATCCCAAATTGTCGAATCACTTTTGAATCAATATCTGACAGCAATGGGAAATGGACACCTTGCTTTTCAGCGAATTCGGCCAACGTTTCTGGATCGTCATAGGATATAGCGTACAAGGCGATATCTTTGTCGATAAATTTGCTTAAAGCGTCGCGAAGCTCACCGAGCTGCGTCCAACAAGGGGGTCACCAGACTGCTGACCGGAAGAAAACAACCACGGATTTTCGACCCGCTCGATCATCGTGGTAGTCAATCGATGCGCCGCTAGTACTCGGCAACATAAAATCGGGTAGCCGTTCACCGATTTCCGGACCCGTTGAGTGTCCTTTCGGCAGACTCGCTCGCCCTGGGTGACCCAAAGGTGCTGGCGCATCAAAGCCGTGGTGATCTCTTTCGACTACCATACCGCTATTCCTGATCAACTATTCCTGATCAACTATTCCTGATTTTATTACCCACTGGCGTCTTTCTGAACGCTTCACTAATGTAACTCATTATTATTGTCTAGGAAACCTTAAACCTTGAGTATTTGAAAATCACTTAACGTTTTGCCGATCAATTGCTGTCCATCTCCAAGCCCGAACGGATTCTACCGATGGCAATAGCGCATTGCTCAGTCAACCGCCTTACCCAACCTAGCCAACATTACACAACGGATTGTGACGAGCCCAATTCAACGTCTGCCGAGATGAACAGGCGCCAGAGCACTCCCCGCAAAATAAATTTGTCGTCATCGACGACTAGACCCACAGCGAATCAGATCACCAATGCCATAGCGTGCCGGCACTGCAATCCGCTTCATTATCGTCATTGGAAGCACCAAGCTCGTCCGATCGAAGGGTTGAACAGACAGCGTGTTTACGGGATTAGATATTTTTTAAGCATCACTGCCCGCGGTGGATATCCACGGGCGAGGTAGGGTCGTTACTCCGGAGTCTCCACAGCAAAAGTACGGTAGACCTTCCGAATGCCCAGAATCATAACGGGCGCATACAAGGCCAATGCGAGACTGACCCAACTACTGGGCAGCAGCATAAACGCTGTAATCCAGCACCCAATAAAAACAAGAAGGCGCATCAGCACTAACGGGAAACGTTGCATTGGATTTACACCATCGCCCTGATAAGTGAATGCTTTGGGACGCAAAAACCAACCGTGCGCCATCAGCATTAAAGAGAACATAAAAAAAGGCGGTGCCTTACCCCCCGTAACCGGTGCCTCATCTAACGCCGCGTCAGCGGCTGCCGTATCGGCCAGAGCGGTCTGAATCTCACCCCAAACATAATCTTCAGTCGGTCTGCCGCCAGCGCCACCCATATTGGCTCGATTAGGAACCGACTCCCAACGATACAGCAAACGTTCAGAATTCAATGCGAGCACACCGGGCTGATAAAACCCTTTAGGATGGCTAACGGCCCAAGCGGTGTCGCGTGTTATAAACTCGCCAACCTCGCTTGTCCGCAGATCCAACATACCTTGATGACGTGCTGCACCGGCAATCTCTTGATGCGGGTCGCCCACGCACTCAAAAGACAAATCCCACTCCTCTTCAGCACGAGCAGCTAGCGCCTGGGGCTCACTGGTCACAGCATAGACTTCTCCGCCCGCGGCCCGAATCGCATCGACCACACCACTTAACACGTAGCCTCGCAACTCGAGGCGGCAAGGCGGTCACCAGAAGCCGCGATAAAACAACAACACCGTAAAATCATGTTGTCCGACTACGTCTGCGAGCCATGTCTTACGCGCCCCAGGCGGGGGATCAAGTTCCGCGATGCCAACACTGTCTTGCACATGATCGACGCCTAACCAACGCACCGTTGGCCGATCGGATAAACCGTTAACCTGAAACGTTTCCTGACGACAAACACCGCCGCCACAGAGCACCAAACGCAGATCCCCGCCCTTGGCTGCAGCAGCTGGCGGATCAACAATCCCAGTCACTTCAAAAGACGCATTTTCGTGCGCATTAAACCAAGTCAAGGCAGCGTTCACCTCTTCCTGGAGCGCTTCGGGAATCATATCGAGCACGTTCGGCATGGATTAACGCTAACTGAAATATCACGAGCGGGTCAAGCCGCAACCCTCGTAACAAGGAGCCTGAAATTAGTAAAATGTATCGTCTAGGATGCGATCCGCAATCGCGCTAACGAAGCACCATTTCCCGCGACGCTAGACCCGGCGATCCTTCTACCCTCCTATCCTTCTACCCTCAATTACCCTTCGGCCCGAATCAGGGCCGGACAATCCATCGCGGCGCGTCGGCAGATTAGCGGGCCTAAGGTAAAGAGGGTTCGCTGCAATCGTTTACATGTTATTTTAGCGGTCATGATGTACGGGGCGAGCCAATGCATCGTTCCGAAGCAGTTCAATTCTAAAATGGCAGGCCGCTGCCAAAAGGGGATTTATGAAGTTATATACCGGCGATCTCAGTCCTTACAGCGCCAAAGTACGCATGCAGATTTATGCAATGGGGATCCAGGATGCGCTGAGTTTCGATCTGCCCGTACAGTTCATGATGGGCAAAATGAACGAGGTTTCGCCAATTGGCCGAATCCCTGTCCTAGAAGTGGACGAAGGCCTGATCCCCGAATCAGAAGTCATTGCTGAGTATCTTGACGAACGATTTCCCGACAAGGCGCTCACCGGCGGCTCTCTCAAGGAACGCGCTGATGTTCGAGTCGTTTCAAGAATTGCTGACATTTATTTGATGAATAACATTTTTATGTCGCTCAGCCAGGCCAATCCGGAAACACGGGTGCAAGCAGTGCTTGATCTGCTCATCGGACAGGTTAGGCGCGGGATTGGGGCGCTGGAGCACCATATTGGTGGTGGCGAGTTTGCTGTGGGTGATTCACTGACGCGCGCCGACTGCACCCTGGTGCCAGCATTGTGGATGTGCAGCAGTACGGTGCCGCGTCTTGGTTTTGATAGCCCTATCAAATCGGGCACGCGCGTCGCCTCGTACTGGGACAAAATCCAAAACAACGCGTTTGCGGTCAAAATCCTGGATGAAATGAACCGGGGCATGAAAGCAAGACTGGACGGCACGGAGCGCAAGCTGGCGGAAGCAGCAATTGCGCGCGCCCAAGCCAAGCCAGTAAGCCGCGGCTATTGGACGACATTCTCCGAGCGCCCCGTCGAGTGGTGCGTAAGTAAAAAACCCCTTGCCTGCCTTGGGCATGTATCTCTTCTTTGCCTTGCACTGAGCGCTAGCCTGCACCTGTTACGGACTGCAATTGATGCAGTCTGCTAAGGCCTAGATCCAAGCAGCCTTGGCCCGCACTATGATCATTGTTGCTGCATTTTGGCTGATACTCGGCGTCAATCCGCAAATTTTCAGGTTGTCCTGTGTAATCACATCGCAGCGGAGAGATCGCCTGACGGGTACCCTCGCAAAAGCAAACCGATCTATGTGACCCAGCCCCCAAATAGATTGAGCCAATTGCGCCCGGTAAAGCACGCCGTTCTAACAAGGCCCATCAGGCGGCTGAACAGCCGTTATCCTGACGCGCATGTCGTTAACCGCTGATAGGATTGCTGCCGCCAAAAAAGGCTCTACACCCACGCCGGTGATGTGTCCTTTTGCCATACCATGACCTTGGGCTGGCTTGATCCGTCAATCAGATTTTGGGCCTTGTCTAAACGCCGTGATGAACAGCAGAAACGGATCTTCCTTGGCGCGTGGGCATTTGGCCGTTAGCACGGCGCGACGCGTTGTATAACCCGAGTACCCCGAATGACAGAACACGCGTTGTGTGCCAAGGTTATGCGCGAACCAATACGGGCAGGCAAACCCTCTTGAATGGTCCTGTTGGTCGGCATTTGAGTGACACAAGGAAACAAGCGTGGTCAAGCGAGGTGCGCCATGAAAGCCATTAAGGTCATCGATAAAACCCCCGTACTGGTTGACGTGCCGGACCCCATAGGCGATGGCGTCAGGGTCAGGGTGGTCTCATCCTCTATTTGCGGCTCCGATCTGCATATGATGGCGACCGGTTATTTTGGCGATAATATTATCGGCCATGAGTTTGCCGGGGTCACCGACGACGGTCGAGCTGTGGCCATTGAGCCCCTTAACGGTTGTGGCCATTGCGGTTTTTGTGATGCCGGCCATAGCATTCATTGCGAGCAGGGTTTTTCCTTATTGGGCGTTATGGCTGATGGCGGCATGGCTGAGTACATTAA
>ENA-OWPI01000867-OWPI01000867.1-marine-metagenome-genome-assembly--contig:-NODE-867-length-37362-cov-27.716588_pt1 | contig 37362 bp, 30 predicted proteins | sample MGYA00238138_ERZ651775 | MGnify/ENA primary metagenome ERZ651775 (study PRJEB26906, sample SAMN06265043) | marine metagenome | isolation source: Helgoland LTER site | place: Germany:Helgoland, sampling...
GCAGGCTATCCAGACTCAGTCTATAAAAACGCTTTAATCACTATGGTTCGTTTTGTGGTAGAGCGAGAAAAATAATTTTTTATCACCTTTTTAATCTTACAGTATCTTTAAGATAAAGCGGCTTTTTTTATTCCTTTTTAAAGCGGTCTTTATTTGTTACTTTTATGGACTAAATGCATTTGAATTGATTTCAAAGAATACCATAGATAAAGTTTACGAAACCGCTAGAATTGAGGAAGTCATTGGCGACTTTGTTCAATTAAAAAAATCGGGGGCTAATTATAAGGGACTCAGTCCGTTTACAGAGGAGCGCTCTCCGAGTTTTATGGTTTCTCCTGTAAAACAAATTTGGAAAGATTTTTCTAGTGGCAAGGGTGGTAATGTGGTGGCATTTGTCATGGAACACGAGCACTTTACCTATCCTGAAGCCATTAGGTATTTGGCTAAAAAATATCAAATTGAGATTGAGGAAACCATTCAATCCGACGAGCAAAAGGAGGCCGCCAATGAAAGGGAGAGTATGTATTTGGTGTCTGAATATGCAGCGCGTTATTTTTCGGAAGTCCTTTTGACATCGGCCGCAGGCCAAGCTATAGGGCTTTCTTATTTTAGAGAGCGCGGTTTTACGGATGAGACCATAAAGAAATTCGAACTGGGCTATTGTTTGGATGAATGGGATGGTTTTACCAAATCTGCTATTGAAAATAAATACGATATAAAATACCTTGAAGCAACAGGACTGACTATTGTGAAACCGACCAATGAGCAGGCCACGGCCAAAACTTTTGATCGCTTTAAAGGGAGGGTCATGTTTCCCATTCACTCTATGAGTGGTAGGGTGCTTGGTTTTGGAGGTAGGATTTTAACGCAGGATAAAAAAGCAGCCAAGTATTTAAACTCACCAGAGAGTGATATTTACAATAAAAGCAAAGTGCTTTATGGAATATATATGGCCAAGCAAGCCATTGCCAAGCAGGACAATTGTTATTTGGTAGAAGGCTATACGGATGTGATTCAAATGCATCAGTCTGGAATTCACAATGTGGTGTCTTCTAGCGGAACGGCACTTACTTCGGATCAGATTAGGCTTTTGAGTCGCCTGACTAAAAATATTACGGTACTCTTTGACGGAGATGCTGCCGGATTGAGGGCTTCTATAAGGGGGATTGACCTTATTTTAGAGCAGGGGATGAATGTGAAAATTTGCACTTTTCCTGAAGGTGAAGATCCAGATAGTTTTTCTAAAAAACATGCTCTAGAGCTGCTCACAGAGTATTTGGAGACTAATTCGCAAGATTTTATACAATTTAAAGCGTCTATCTTGGTTAAAGAGGCGGCCAATGATCCTGTGAAAAGGGCAGAAACCATTCGAGATATTGTTGGGAGTATTGCTAAAATACCAGATGCTATACAGCGAGAAGTCTATTTGCAGTCTTGCGCGCAAATTATGGACATTTCTGAGCAAGTGCTTTACAATACCCTGGCGCAAGTTTCTAAAACAGCGGCCAGTGCTAAGGGAGTGCCCCAAAAAAGCGGGGGTGCCCCTGAAGAACGTTTTAAAGTAGTTAAGCCAGAAGCCCCTGAGGTAGAAAAACTTAATGTTCAGTGGGTGCTAGAGAAGAAAATCATTGAAATTTTGTTGCTTTATGGAAATCATAAGGCCACATTTGAAGACTTAATTTTAGCTTCTAACGAGGCTGGAGAATTGGTTTTAACGCCTAAAAAGGTAGAGCAAAAAGTTTTTGAAAAGGTGTATTTGGATTTACAAGAAGACGAAATTGAGCTCACGCAGGACCATTTTAAAGGGATTTACTTTGAACTTATAGCCTCTTTTAATCAGTCAGAAAATTTTGACCTGCCAGTTTTTATTAGAAACCAATCAGAAGAACTTTCTGCGTCCATATCTTCCATTCTAATGGAGGAGGAGAAGTATGTGCTTGGACAGTGGGAGAAGAAAGATATTTTCCCAAAAGATAAGGCTTTGGGGGTGTCTCAATTGGTAACAGAAACCATTTTGAGTTTGAGGTGTTTTTTGATTAAAAAACGGATGGGGGTCATGCAGGAAACGACCAGAGATCAAGAAAAAGACCACCAAGAAGTAAAGGAAGAATTGGTCTCCTACCTGCAGTTGTATGCCTTGTTAAATAAAAAATTAAACAGGGTACTTTCTTAGTGCCTCAATGGGGCAAAGCCATGGGGTTGTGCGGAATTATTGAATTAATACAGCTGTAAGGCTTTAGCATGTTGCAGCATGTCTACAATATTAGTGACATTCAGTTTTTTCATGAGCCTGGATTTATAGGTACTCACCGTCTTTTCATTAATATCTAATCCACCGGCAACTTCTTTATTTTTCTTCCCTGAAGCCAGTAATTTTAATACCTCAATCTCTCTGGAAGACAGTTTTCTAAACGCAGATTTTTCTTTATCTCCTGATTTTTCTTTTTTGAGTTGTTCTGACAATGCGTGGGTGAGGTATATTTTCCCCTCCTTAAGCTGCGTAAGCGCAGTGAGTATCTGATCTATTCTTGCTGTTTTAGAAAGGTAGCCGCAAGCGCCTGCTCTTATGGCACTTAGGGCATAAACTGTTTCTGATTGGCTGCTAAAAATAAGTACTTTAATGTTTGGGTTTATTTCCTTAAGCTTTCTAACAGTGGCAATTCCATTGATTTCAGGAATGTCCATCTCCAAAATTACAATATCGGGCGTTTGTTTTTCTACAGCTGTAAAAAGTTGGGTGGTCGTTGCAACGGCATCTTGTAGCTGAAACTCCTCAGCACTGTTCACTACCATACTCAGACCCATCCTTACTATAGGATGTGCATCTGCAATAAGAATTTTTATCATGGTTAATTTTTCTTAAGATTTGGGATTCTTGAAAAATAGTATACATTAAATGTATAAAAAAATCACATGATATAGGTAAATTCCTACAATTTATTCAAATTAATGTACCCTAGAGCAAAAACTTATGTCTGCTCTGTTGGAGCCTAAATAGGTTTTTCTAGAGTGGTCTAAAAGAAACAAAAAGGTTTAAAGAGACCAAAAGGCTTAAAGAAACTCTTTTGGAATCTCACAGACTGGAATAGGATTCATTTTGTGTTGGTTGGCATGGTTTAATCTGGTGTATATCTCATACACTGTAGCTTCTCTTCCTTTGAAGTCTGTCTCCTTTTTTCCTTTGTCTTGCATATCCATGGCCCATTCTAATTCAGGGTAGCTGGCGCCTATTTGGTCTTCATCTGTTCTGTTGTCTCCCCAAAGGCCGTCTGTAGGGGCTGCCGTTAAAATGTCTTCATTAATTCCTAGTGTTTTTCCAAGGGCAAAAACGGCTGTCTTTAGCAGGTCTGCAATGGGACTTAGGTCTACCCCTCCGTCTCCGTATTTGGTGTAGAATCCAACACCAAAGTCTTCTACTTTATTACCCGTTCCTGCCACCAAATAGCCGTGTAATGCAGCAAAGTAATACAAACTTGTCATTCTCAGTCTGGCCCTTGTGTTGGCTAGGCTCATAAATCGATCTTCTTCGTTTTTTACAGCTGGAAATGCCTGAACTAGGCTGTCAAAAACTGGGGTGAGCGGCACTGTTGTCTTAGTGGTATTGGGGTAATTTTCTTGTAACCACAACACGTGTTTACTGGCCCGATCTGTTTGGTTTTTTGCCTGATGGATGGGCATGTCTAAGCATAAAAGGGGAAGTCCTGTTTTGGCACAAAGTGTAGCGGTTACCGCAGAATCAATTCCGCCGGAAACTCCTATGACAAATCCTTTAGCACCTGCTTTTTGAGCGTATTCCTTAAGCCAATTTACTATGTGATCAATGATTTTTTCTGTTTGCATAAGGGGTGGTTTTGTTTAAAAACGACTAACTTTGAGCCATAAAATTAAGCCCTACTTTGAGAATAATAAAGCAAAAGACCAATTCTTTTTCTCTTCGCGTACTCCTGGTGTTTATGTGTGGTGTTTTTTTAGCCTCGTGTGCGAATGACAGCAGTCTTGAAAGTGAAGTAAAAGCAATAGAAACGGATCTAAAAATACACCGATTTGACCTTGAATTTGGGCAGGGTAATGTGGCAGATTTTGATCGATTAAGAGATAAATACCCTTTCTTTTTTCCCAGCCAAACTCCGGATAGTATATGGAAATTTAAGTTACAAGACACTGTTGAAAAGCAAATTTCTAGAGAGATAAATCGTGTTTTTGGAGATTTCAAAACCACTGCCACTGAACTGTCCCATCTCAACGCTCATTTCAACCAGCTTTTAAGCCAAGAGTTGGGTCTTACTCAAACGGCCCTACAGACCCCAGAAGTGTACGCCTTAAGCACCTTGTCTTCAGGCTTAGACATTCAAAATAGGGTGGTGGTTGCAGACAGCATGTGGCTGATTGCTTTAGACCATTATTTGGGCCCTCAGCACGAGTATTACAAATCATTTCCTTCCTATATAAAACAAGATTTAGATGCCAAATATTTAGTCTCTGACATGTCTGCTGCACTAATGGCTCCTTTTGTGTCTGGGAATACGAATGGGTACTTTTTAGATAAAATGGTGATTGAGGGTAAAAAAACATTTCTTCAAACCCTTATTTGGCCCCACGCTACAGAGGCCCAGCACTTAAAATACAGTGAAGCCCAATACGAATGGGCTGTAGCAAACGAAGCACAGGTGTGGCGTTATTTTATGGAGCGGGAATACCTTTACAGTACAGACACTTCATTGGAGTACCGCTTTTTATTCCCTGCACCCTTTTCTAAATTTCAGCTGGCTTTAGACCGGGAATCTTCGCCAAGAATTGCACAGTTTATAGGCCTTCAAATGGCCAAAGCCTATTATAAAAAGCACGACAAGAATTTACAAAAACTCCTTGAAGTTTCTTCAATAGATTTATTGAAAGAGGCTTCCTATAAACCCAAGAAATGAGTCAAAAAACCCACACTTCAGAAATTATTTTAAAAGTTACTTTGGACGAAAACCAAGTTCCTGAAAAATTGCAATGGACAGCAGAAGACGGAGGCGTAGATAAAGAAGACGCTAAAGCCATGATGCTTTCCGTTTGGGATAGTGAGAACAAAGAATCCCTTAAAATAGACCTTTGGACTAAAGACATGCCCGTAGATGAAATGAAAATATTTTTCCACCAAACTTTAGTGGCTATGTCTGACACTTTTTTGAAAGCCACTCAAGATGAAAAAATGACAGCAACCATGCGTGAGTTTTCTGATTATTTTGCTGAAAAGCTAGAGATTAAAAAGGGATCCTAAAGGTTAAAGCTTACAGACAATCTTTGATTAAAGAAAAAGCCGTTGCGGTTTTCAGTTGACTCTTTAAGCAAACACCTTTTATTTTTGCGCTTTAAAGTACGCTTCGTTTATAGCGCCAATATAGCCCAATAATTCTTCTTTGCCCAAATGCTTAGAAGATGAGGTAATAAAGTGTTCCGGGGCTAGTTCGAAAATTTCTTCAGTGAGCTTTTCGTTATAGGCCTTAGTATTGGCCTCGATAATAGCAGGTTTTAGCTTGTCTGCTTTGGTGAAAATAATGCAAAATGGAATTTCATTTTCTCCCATCCACCTCATAAAATCAAGGTCTACTGGCTGCGGCTCGTGTCTAATGTCTACAAGTACAAAGGCACAAACAAGTTGGGTTCGTTTTAAAAAGTATTCTGTAATGTATTTTTGAAAAGTCTTCTTGTCTCTTTTAGATACCCTGGCGTATCCATAACCAGGTAAATCTACTAAAAACCAATTTTGATTGATTTTAAAGTGGTTTATAAGCTGTGTTTTTCCAGGTCTTCCAGATGTTTTTGCCAAGCTCTTTTTTGAGGTAAGCATATTGATCAATGAAGATTTCCCCACATTTGAACGCCCAATAAAAGCGTATTCAGGAATAGGGTCTTTGGGGCATTTTTCTACATGAGCGTTGCTCATTACAAATTCTGCGGAAGTAATTTTCATGAATGCTTTTTTCTGTGTGATAATTGGCTTTTAAGCGGGTTTAAAACCCCCTAGCCACCAGCCAGTTCTCCAATAGTGTATTGAAGGTGTCTGGGTGTTCCATCATGGGTGCATGACCGCATTTTTCAATCCAAAACAGGTCTGAATCAGGAAGCAATGCATTAAATTCATCTGCAACATTCGGAGGGGTCACGCCGTCGTTTCTTCCCCAAATAATACAGGTAGGTGTTTTCATCAGGGGTAAATCCTTAGACATATTATGTCTAATAGCACTCTTCGCAATGGCCAATGTTTTCACCAGTTTTACCCTGTCATTAACAGTAGCAAAAACTTCGTCAACAATCTCTTTGGTTGCCACAGCAGGATCGTAAAAAACCTCCTCTGCTTTTTTCTTGATAAACTCGTAATCTCCTCTTTTAGGGTATCCGTCACCCATGGCACTTTCATAAAGACCAGAACTTCCAGTGATTACTAAGCCTTTCACAATCTCAGGATCCATCTTGGTTTCCAATAAGGCAATATGACCGCCCAATGAATTCCCCACAAGGATCACATCTTTGAGGTTTAAATGCCTTAAAAACTCATCTACGTAAACGGCAAAGCTTTTAACAGTAGTCTTTAGGAGCGGCATGTCATAAATAGGTAATTCTGGAACAATGACCCTATAACCCTTCTCAGGAAAGTAATCCATAACGCCTTGAAAATTACTTAGCCCGCCCATGAGTCCATGTAATATGACTATAGGTGCGCCATCTCCTAGGGATACGTATTGGTATTTTCCGTCTTTAATGATTGGGTGTGTCATGACTTGGTTTACGCCTAAGTTGGCAAATATAGGCATTTCATTTAAATACCAATAGCTTCTTTTTCTTGGCTTTGGATGTGTTGCTGAATATAGGCTTTTATCTTTTTTTCGCTAGAAGTAAACAGAACTTATTAACAAAGTGGTAGAATGTGGTAAAAAGTGGGATAAAATCCTTTATATTTGAACTTATTAATTAAAACCAGCACAGATAGTGGTCTCACTAATAGGTACATATGATTGCAAGGCAGACGTAAAAGGGCGGATAATGCTTCCTGTTGCGTTAAAGTCGCAGTTGACCCCTATTTTGAAAGAAGGTTTTGTTATTAAGAGAGCGGTTTTTAGAGATTGTCTGGAGTTGTATCCCATGGCGGAATGGCAATTGTTGATGGAGAAAATGAATGAGAAGAACCGATTTGTAAAAAAGAACAACGACTTTATTAGAAGGTTTACTGCTGGCGTAAAAGTAGTAGAGTTGGATGGTAGTGGTCGTTTGCTCATTCCAAAGAATTTAATAGGTATTGCGCAGATAAGTCAGGAAGTGGTGTTGAGTGCAGCAATCAATATTATTGAAATTTGGGACAAAGGGCAATATGAAAAGGTATTAGAAGAAACAGCGCAAGACTTTGCCAGTCTCGCAGAAGAAGTCATGGGAGATGGAGAAAACAACTTATCATAATCCAGTCATGCTGCAGGAAACTGTGGCGGGTTTGGCCATAGATCCCAAAGGGGTTTATGTAGACGTTACTTTTGGTGGCGGAGGACACAGCAAAGAGATTTTACGGCAGCTCGGTCCCCAGGGACGATTGTTTGCTTTTGACCAAGATAAAGATGCTTTGGCCAATACATTGGCCGATGCTCGATTCACCCTCATTCCAGAAAATTTTCGGTTTATAAAACAATTTCTGCGTTTTCACGGCATTAAACAAGTGCATGGAATATTAGCAGACTTTGGCGTGTCTTCGCATCAATTTGACGAAGGTTCAAGGGGTTTTTCCACTCGCTTTGAGGGAGATTTAGACATGCGAATGAATCAGAGTGGGGCAATCACGGCTAAAGAAGTGGTGGGTTCCTATGCGCATGATGACCTGGCCAATATGTTTTTTCAATATGGAGACTTGCGGAATTCAAAAGCCATTGCAGCAGCGATCATTGCTTTTAGAGAAATCCAGCCTATTGAAACTACTGCTCAGTTAAAAGAAGCCTTGGCGCCGTTTTTAAAAGGATTTAATGACGCTAAAATTTTAGCACCTATTTACCAAGCCATCAGGATTGAAGTGAATCAAGAGATTCAAGTGATTAAAGAATTTTTAGCGCAAGTCCCAGATTTGTTGTTTCCCGGTGGTCGATTAAGTGTATTGAGTTACCATTCTTTGGAAGACAGATTGGTGAAACGCTTTATTCGAGCAGGACAATTTGAAGGAGAGCCAGAGAAAGATATTTTTGGACATTTTGAGGTGCCTTTAAAAAAAGTGGGTGGCTTACAGATACCTACAAAAGAAGAGCAACGTATAAACACCCGCTCTCGAAGTGCCAAGCTTCGGGTGGCAGAAAAACCAAAAAACACCCCCAATAGAAAGTGAGAAAATCGCTACTTAATATTCTAAAAGGTTCTTTTCTTATTGGAGACGATGCTCCAAAACACTGGCGTTTTTTTATTTACCTAGCAGTTTTAGGTGCCCTCATGATTAGCGCAGCACATGAATCTGAGCGTAAGGTATATGAAATTGCCCAGCTGAGTCAGGAAGTAAAAGCTTTGAAAAATGAATATGTGGGACTTAGGTCAAGATTGCAGCGCGCTCAATTAGAGACAAGTGTGGCTAGAAAAGTAGCAGATTTAGGGATATTTCCTCCAGATAAGCCTGCAGTGAAAATCGTGGTAAAAACTTCTGATAAAAAATAACAATAGTGCGAGAGAAAAAAATTTTAATACGTCTGTATGTAGTGGTAGCCCTCTTGGTGGTGTTTTCCATTGCAATTGGCGCTTCTCTGGTTCAAACCCAGGTCTCGGATGGGGCTAAATACAGAAAGCTCGCTTTAGAGAGGACCGAAAAAATTGTAACGATTGAACCGAATAGGGGGAGTTTGTATTCAGACGACGGCAGTTTGTTGGCTACCTCTGTTTCCAGGTACGAGATTAGATTTGACGCAGTAACAGTTCCCTCCAAAGATTTTGAGTTACATCTCATAGCACTTTCAGATTCTTTGGGCGTATTGCTCCAAAAACCCGCAAATTATTTTGAGCAAAAACTCAGAAAAGCCAAGGCCAATAAAAACAGGTATGCCTTAATAGCCTCCAACCTTAGTTATGAATCTTACAAAAGGATAAAGTCTTTTCCATTGTTTTCAAAAGGACCCTATAGGGGTGGTTTTGTGGTGACTCAAAAGACTGTTCGAGAGCATCCGCTTGGAGAAATGGCTGCCAGAAGTGTGGGTTTTGTGAGTTCAGATGCTAAAGGAAACATTACTCGAGTAGGTTTAGAGGGGGCTTTTGATGATTATTTAAAAGGGGTAGAAGGCAAACGTCTCAAGCAAAAAATTGCCAAAGGTCAGTGGAAGCCCATAGGTGCTAGCAACCTAAAAGAACCGGAAGAAGGTGCAGATGTGGTTACCACAATTAATATAAATATTCAAGATATAGCGCACCATGCGCTATTGACTCAACTAGAAAAATACAAAGCAGACCACGGTACTGTGGTGGTAATGGAAACCAAAACAGGAGAAATAAAAGCCCTTTCCAATTTAGGGAGAAATGCCAATGGGCATTACTACGAAAGACTTAACTACGCTATTGGGGAGTCTCATGAACCTGGATCTACTTTTAAGCTCATGTCTTTGGTCGTTGCATTGGAAGATAAAATTGTAGACACTGCCACGGTAATAGATACCGAAAGAGGCAAATACAGGGTGTATGACAGGACGGTGAATGACTCCAAAAATGGGGGTTATGGGAAAATCTCTGTAGCCAAGGCTTTAAAGGTTTCCTCCAATACAGCATTTGCTAAACTCATCCATGAAAATTATAAAGACAGACCCAGTGATTACGTAGATCGTTTGCGCAATATGAATTTACATGAGAAGTTAGGACTTCCTGTTTTAGGGGAGGGAGATCCTGTGATCAGGTATCCTGGAGAAAAAGGTTGGTCTGGAGTTTCATTGGCTTGGATGTCTCACGGGTATGAGGTGTCTCTGACCCCTTTGCAAACCTTAACCTTTTATAATGCCATTGCCAACGGAGGAGAAATGGTGAAGCCAAGGTTGATTAAAGAAATTAGAAAAGGAGGTATTGTAGAGAAGCGTTTTGGTAAAACCATTATCAATCCTTCTATATGCTCTAAAGAAACGGTCGCGCAAGTAAAACAGATTTTAAAAGATATTGTTGAGAAAAAAGGGGGTACAGGACATGGTTTGTACGATCCGAATTTTTCAATGGCAGGTAAAACGGGTACTTGCCAAAAAGACTATACTTCAGGAGACCCTAATAAGTTAAAATATATCTCCACTTTTTCAGGCTATTTTCCTGCAGACAATCCAGAGTATTCTTGCATTGTAGTGATTCACGAGCCAGATAAATCTGTGGGTTATTACGGGGCAGATGTTTCAGGGCCTGTTTTTAAGGCCATTGCACAAAAAATGTACACCTCTAAGCTTATGGAGGTGCAAGTAGCTAAAGAGGCCATAGCATCTCTAGCCGTTAATGAATCCTATGAAAATTATCAGGAGGCACTTGAGTTAACTACCCAGACCATTCCTGATGTAAAGGGAATGCCAGGAATGGATGCTATAGCCCTATTGGAAAACTTAGGTTTTGTGGTGGAGGTTAACGGCCAGGGTAAGGTAGTGGGACAATCTATTCATGCGGGAACATTTACAGGAAAAGGCACTAAAGTGGCATTAGAATTATCTCGCTCATGAAGGTATTAAAAGACATACTTTACGGCGTCTCTATAGATCAGTTACAGGGTAGCACGCTCAAGGAAGTGCAGGGCGTGTATTTTGATTCGCGCAAAGTAGGGGCTCAGTCGCTTTTTGTGGCTACTAAAGGAGTTCAGGTAAATGGACATATTTTTATTGAAACGGCTATAGAAAAAGGCGCTACTGTGGTGGTTTGTGAAGACCTACCTGGCCTTACTCATGCTGAGGTTACCTACGTAGTGGTACCCAATAGCCAAGAGGCTTTAGGTGTTATGGCGGCCAATTGGTTTGACCATCCTTCAAAGAAACTAAAACTTATTGGTGTAACAGGTACCAACGGTAAAACTACAGTCACTAGCTTACTCTACGCATTGTTTACTAAAGCAGGATATCCTTCAGGACTTATTTCTACGATTAAAATTTTAGTAGGCGAGAAAGCATATGAAACAGCCCACACTACACCAGATGTGTGGACCATTAACGCGTATTTACAGGAAATGGTGTCAGAAGGACTTTCTCACTGTTTTATGGAGGTGAGCTCACATGGAATTGCGCAAATGCGCATTAAGGGATTGACTTTTGAAGGGGCTATTTTTACCAACCTAAGCCAAGACCATTTAGATTATCATAAAACGTTTGCCAATTATAGGGATACAAAAAAATTGCTTTTTGACGGGCTTTCCCCTACTGCATTTGCTTTGGTAAATTCGGACGACAAAAACGGCCTATTTATGCTCCAAAACACCAAGGCTAAGAAAATGAGCTATGGGCTAAAAGGAGTAGCAGATTTTAAGGCGCAAATATTAGAAAATCAGTTTTCGGGTCAATTGCTTAAAATAGACCAGCAAGAAGTTTGGACCACCCTTTTAGGACAGTTTAATGCGTATAATATTTTGGCAATTTACGCCACCGCAACCCTTTTGGGATTAAATACATTGGAGGTACTACAACACATAAGTACCCTCGAAAATGTGGCAGGAAGGTTCCAATATTTTATTTCCAAAAACCAGATTACGGCTATTGTGGATTATGCCCATACGCCAGATGCCTTAGATAATATATTAGAAACGATAGGCCAGATCAGAACAAAGAATGAAAAGCTCATTACTGTAGTAGGTTGCGGAGGAGATAGGGATCAGGGAAAGCGACCTTTAATGGGTGCTATTGCAGCAGAAAAGAGCGATACCGTAATTCTCACTTCTGACAATCCCAGATCTGAAACGCCCATAGCTATTATTGAACAAATGGAAGCGGGGGTTTCTCCGGTAGATATAAAAAAAGTTTTGGTGGTTGAAAACAGAAAACAAGCCATTAAAACCGCTTGTATGATGGCCACTCCAAAGGATATCATTTTAATTGCAGGAAAAGGACACGAAAAGTATCAGGATATTAAAGGTGTGAAGACCCCTTTTGATGACTATGAAATTGTAAAGAATCATTTAGACCTTTTAGACCATTAATCTAAGTCAATAGAAAAAAAGTACTATGCTGTATTATTTATTTGAATTTTTAGAAAAGCAATACCAATTTCCTGGAGCTAGCCTGTTTGGTTTTTTGACCTTTAGGGCTTCATTGGCGATCATTACTTCTCTTCTAATTGCAACAGTATTTGGAAAAAAAATCATTGAATACCTCCAGCGAAAGCAGATAGGGGAGACCGTGAGGGATCTTGGTTTAGCAGGGCAAAAACAAAAAGCTGGAACCCCAACTATGGGAGGTCTAATCATCATTATAGCTACGCTAGTTCCTGTGTTTCTCTTTGCTAAATTAGCCGAGATTTATATTGTATTACTCATCGTAACCACCCTTTGGATGGGCGCCATAGGTTTTGTGGATGATTATATTAAAATTTTCAAAAAAGACAAAGCTGGTTTAAAAGGAGTTTTTAAAGTATTGGGACAAGTAGTTCTTGGACTTATCGTTGGGGCTACCTTATATTTTCATCCAGGCGTTACCATGAAAGAGGCGGTTGCTGTACCTAAGACAGAAGTAGTGAAGAGTCGTTTTTTAGGTCCTGAAATAAAGTCTACAAAAACCACCATACCTTTTACCAAAAACAACGAATTAGACTATAGTGACTGGATTTCTTGGACAGGTGAAGGTGCCGAGAAATACGCTTGGCTCATTTTTATTCCAGTGGTCATTTTTATAGTATCTGCTGTCTCTAATGGAGCGAATCTCACCGACGGTATAGACGGTTTGGCTGCGGGCACCTCTGCTATTATTGCGGTGACCTTGGGAGTGTTTGCTTGGATTTCAGGGAATGTAATTTTCTCTGATTACTTAGATATTATGTTTATTCCTAGAGTGGGTGAATTGGTGGTATTTATTGCTGCTTTTGTAGGTGCATTGGTAGGATTCTTATGGTACAATGCCTTTCCGGCTCAAGTTTTTATGGGAGATACGGGTAGTTTGACTATTGGAGGAATTATTGCTGTCATTGCCATTATTATTAGAAAGGAATTACTCATTCCGTTATTGTGTGGCATCTTTTTCGCCGAGTCACTGTCTGTCATGTTGCAGGTGGGCTATTTTAAATACACAAAGAAAAAATTCGGTGAAGGGGTACGTGTTTTTCTCATGTCGCCATTGCACCACCACTACCAAAAATTAGGCTATCACGAGAGTAAAATCGTGAGTCGTTTTTGGATTGTGGGGATATTATTAGCCGTTCTAACCATTGTGACCTTAAAACTGAGATAATGAAATTTCTAGTGGTTTTAGGTGCGGGGGAAAGTGGTGTTGGTGCCGCCCTTTTGGGGCAGCAACAAGGGTACCGTGTGCTGGTGTCTGATCATGGCACAATTCACGCTGTCTTTAAAAACGTTCTTGTACAAAATGAGATTCCTTGGGAGGAAAACGGACACAGTGAAGTCGCTATTTTCGCAGCAGATCTTGTGGTAAAAAGCCCTGGTATTCCAGACACGGTACCCTTGGTTTTGGCATTGCGCCAGAAGGGTGTTTCGGTGATAGATGAGGTGGAATTTGCGGCTCGTTACACCGAGGCTGTGTTGATAGGTATTACTGGCAGCAATGGCAAAACCACCACGACCATGTTGACCCATCATATTTTGAAGTCGGATGGAAAAGCAGTAGCAATGGGCGGTAATATTGGCGTAAGCTTTGCGAAATTGGTGTATGAAGCCCATTTACCAGAGGCTGAAAAGATAGATTACTACGTATTAGAGCTCAGTAGTTTTCAATTAGACAACATTGAAAATTTCAGGCCACATATCGCTATAATCACCAATATATCTCCAGATCATTTGGACCGATATGGCTATGAGATGGACCGATATACGGCGGCAAAGTTTCGCATATCAATGAACCAATTGCCTACGGATTATTTAATCTATGACGCAGATTGTGAGGTGATTGGAGCTGCTTTGGATCAGTTTCCTGAGACCGGAAAAAGAATTGCATTTAGTACACAAAAAATAATTAAAAACGGCGCCTGTCAAAAAGGCGAAAACATAGAAATAGCATTAGACCAAAAAACATTTAGCATGCAGATTAATACATTGGCCTTAGAGGGCACCCACAACGTTAAAAACACCATGGCAGCTTCAGCAGCAGCAACATTGGTGCAGATAAGAAAAGAAACCATACGCAATAGTGTACAGCACTTTCAGGGGGCAGCACACCGTTTAGAAAAAGTGCTCAAGATCCAACATGTCACTTACATTAACGACTCAAAAGCAACCAATGTTAATGCCACTTTCTACGCTTTAGACAGTGTTAAAACACCTGTGGTTTGGATTGTTGGTGGGGTAGACAAAGGGAATGACTATTTGCCTTTAATGTCAATGGTTAGAGAAAAAGTGAAAGCAATTATCTGTCTGGGCACAGATAACAGTACTCTAAAGGCTGTTTTTTCTAGGGCCACAGATATATTGGTAGAAACAACTTCCATGGATGAAGCCGTTAAAATTGCGTATAAAATTGCAGAGAAAGGAGAGACCGTTTTATTGTCTCCTGCCTGTGCTAGTTTTGATTTGTTTAAAAATTATGAAGACAGGGGTGATCAGTTTAAAGCCGCTATAAGAAACTTATAAATTGGGCGTATTTAAAAACATACAAGGAGATAAAGCCATGTGGGCAGTAGTTGCGCTATTGGCGCTCATATCCTTCTTGCCTGTGTATAGTGCCAGTGGTAACTTAGAAAACGTCGTGCAAAATGGTACGGCCATTGGTCATTTGGCCAAGCACGCTTTTTTGCTGGGTATGGGTTTTGTCATTATGTTTGGAATACATAAAATCCCCACCCATTTTTTTAAAGGACTTTCTCTCATTGGAATGCCTATTGTCTTGCTTTTACTAGTGTATACTTTAGCGCAGGGAAGCACCATTGGAGGTGCCAATGCGAGTAGGTGGATTAAAATTCCCTTTACTTCTATAGGTTTTCAGACCTCTACTTTAGCTATGGTGGTTTTAATGGTTTATATAGCGAGGTATTTGTCAAAAATTAAAGACCAGTCAATTCGATTTACAGAATCTATATTGCCTTTGTGGCTACCTGTATTTAGCGTGGTTGCCTTGGTTTTTCCAGCCAATTTTTCTACAGCTGCCATTCTTTTTTCCATGGTAATGATGCTTTGTTTTATTGGGGGCTACCCTATTAAATACCTTTTGGGAATAGCCGCGACAGGTTTGGTTATGGGGGCTTTATTTGTGATGACTGCTAAGGCTTTTCCTGGGCTATTTCCCAACAGGGTAGACACTTGGATGAGTCGTATTGAGAATTTTTCTTCAGATGAAATCACGGAGGCAGATTACCAGGTAGAGCGTGCTAAAATTGCTATTGCCACTGGAGGTGTTTTTGGACTTGGCGCTGGAAAAAGCGTGATGAAAAACTTTTTGCCTCAGAGTTCTTCGGATTTTATTTTTGCAATTATTATTGAGGAATACGGTATGGTAGGGGGCTTTATTATTTTGGGTCTGTACTTGTTTTTACTCATTAGAATTATCGTTATAGCCAATGGGGCGCCTACTTTTTTTGCTAAACTCATCGCTTTGGGTGTGGGCTTACCCATCGTATTTCAGGCTTTTATTAATATGGGGGTGGCAGTGTCTCTTTTACCAGTAACTGGTCAAACCTTGCCGCTCATCAGTAGTGGTGGCACCTCTATTTGGATGACTTGTTTGGCCCTAGGGATCCTATTGAGTGCGAGTAATAAAAGTGCTCAAACTGCGCCAGCAACAGTTACAGAAGAAACAACTAACCCTTTAGAGATTTTAAGTGAGCAGCTATAAATTCATATTGTCTGGAGGTGGAACAGGAGGCCATATTTATCCTGCTATTGCCATTGCACAAGGCCTTGAACAGGCTTATCCCAATGCGTCTTTTTTATTCGTAGGGGCTAAGGGCAAAATGGAAATGGAAAAAGTTCCTCAGGCAGGCTACGCTATAAAAGGACTTTGGATTTCCGGATTGTCTCGGAAAATATCTTTGGATTTACTGATTTTTCCTTTTAAATTAATTTGGAGTCTTTGGCAGTCTTTATTCATTCTCATGCGCTTTAGGCCTGATTTGGTGATTGGCACTGGTGGTTATGCCTCAGCACCATTGCTTAAAATGGCCCAGTGGTTGGGTTTCCCTACCCTAATACAAGAACAAAATTCCTATGCTGGTGTGACCAACAAATGGCTTTCCGCAAGGGCAAAGGCCATTTGCGTGGCTTATCCAAACATGGCAAAATACTTTCCGGAAAATTCATTGGTGTATTCAGGAAATCCAATTAGAGCTGGAATTCAGCTTGAATTGCCCCCAAAAGAAAAGGGTTTATTGGAATTTAACCTCCAGCCTGAGCTTCCTGTTTTATTGGTGCTCGGAGGAAGTTTAGGCGCTAAAAGAATCAATGCGTTTGTAGCCAGTCAATTGCCTTATTTTGAAAGTCAAGGGATTCAATTGCTATGGCAATGTGGTGCGCTGTATTATGACCAATACAAGGATTTGCAGTCCAATACGGTACAGCTGTTTGATTTTATTACAAATATGCCGCTGGCTTACACTGCTGCAAACTACGTTATTTCTAGGGCAGGTGCTGGAGCAGTATCTGAATTAATGCTGGTGGGTAAACCCGCCTTTTTTATACCCTCGCCTAATGTGGCAGAAGACCACCAAACAAAAAATGCAGAAGCGGTTGTAGCAATGGGTGCAGGTGAAATGATTAGAGAGGCAGACTTAGAAAATAATTTCAAAACAGTATTTGAAAGTATCATCAAGGATTTGGCGCTTCAATCATCCATGCGAGAGGCCATGCAAAAAATGGCCAAGCCAGAAGCAACCGAAACAATCGTAAAGACCATTGAAAAAATTATTGAGAAACATCCAAAATAACCCTAGCAGTACAGATAGATGAATGTTACTTTAGACACTTACTTTTTTTTGGGGATAGGCGGCATTGGAATGTCGGCCTTGGCCAAATATTACGCCCTAAAAGGCTGTTGTGTTCTGGGTTATGACGCTGTAAAGACAGATTTAACACAGTCTTTGGAATCTTTAGGAATTGAGGTGTTCTATGAAGACAATCATACGCATTTACCGGATCAATTAAACAGTGCCGCTGTTACAAAAGTGGTATATACCCCTGCAGTTCCGCAAAGCAGTGATTGGTTTTCCTATTTTAAGGCCAATGGGTTTAATATGGTTAAAAGGGCCGCTTTACTGGGAGAAACCACTGAATTGAGCTTCTGTTACGCAGTAGCAGGAACCCATGGGAAAACAACTACTTCTGCTATATTGGCTCATTTATTAGACGCTTCAGGGGTAAATATCACCGCATTTTTAGGGGGTGTGGCACATAATTTTGGCAGTAATTTATTGCTAAAGGATACGGCTATTACTGTGGTAGAAGCAGATGAGTTTGATAGGTCATTTTTGAGCCTATCTCCCAATGTAGCCTGCATTACCTCTACAGATGCAGATCACTTAGATATTTATAAGTCTGCCAAAGCGCTCGAAGACAGCTTTTATTCCTTTGCGGGACTTGTGCCATTGAAGGAAAATTTGTTTGTTCATGAAGATGTGGCTATTCCAGGAATTAGCTATGGGGAACGAGCGAGTTCAGATTATTTTATCTCTGATTTAAAAGTAGTTTCTAGTCAGACTTTGGGCACTATTCATACGCCTGTGGAAACTTTTGAACAAGTGTTGTTTCCAATGCCAGGCAAACACAATGTACTCAATGCGCTGGTGGCTTTTGCTATGGCATATTCACAGGGGGTTCCAGCAAATGATTTAATAAAAGCATTGTCTGAATTTAAGGGAATTGCCAGGCGTTTCTCCTATGAAATTAATACGCCAGAAAGGGTATATATAGACGACTATGCCCACCATCCAACGGCTATAAATGCTGTTTACAATACCTTGAGAGCGCAGTATCCTAATAAAAAGATCACCGCTATTTTTCAACCGCATTTGTATTCTCGTACCCAGGATTTCGCTCATGAATTTGCAGCCAGTTTGTCCCTGTTCGACACCTTGTTTTTGTTAGACATTTATCCAGCTAGAGAACTACCTATAGCAGGTGTTACCTCTGATTGGTTGCTCGGCATGATCAGTTCAAAGAAAAAATCAAAAGCGACTGTGGCAGAGGTATTAAAAAGCCTTAAGGAAAACCCTCCCGAGGTTTTGGTGAGCTTGGGTGCAGGAGACATAGGAAAACAAGTGGTTCATTTTAAAGAAGCTTTGTTATGAAAAGAGTATTGAAAGTTATTCAAATGGTCCTCACCTGCATTGTTTTAATGGGTTTATACGCTTTTACTAATTATAGAAATGAGCGAAGAATGGTCACTGAAATTGACTTAAAATTTATTGGGAATGACAATTTATACACCACCTATGAGGCGGTTAATAAAATGTTAATAGTTAAACAGAAAGGGGCTTTTAAAGCCCCAAAAGATAAAGTAGCTTTGAGTACAATTGAGCAGTGGCTCATTGAAGACCCTATGCTTCAGAATGCCACAGTTTATATGACTGTAGATGGGGCACTTAGGGCCCTTCTTACTCAGAGAACACCAGAAGCAAGGGTGGTAACGGACTCCGTTTATTACCTAGATACTCGCGGAAAGGCTATGCCACTTTCTGAGTTTCATTCTGCAAGGGTGCCCATGATTAGTGGAAATCTCTCTGAGCTAAGTTTACTGGATTGTCATAAAATAATTGAATTTGTGTCTCAGGATGTTTTCTTGAAAAAGAACATTGTGGGAATTAGGGTGAGAAAAGATCAAGACTATGTGTTGCAATGTAGGTTAGATCAATTTGAGGTTCACCTTGGAGCGGCAACAGCCCTTCAAGAGAAGACTTCTAATTTTAAGGCTTTTTACAATAAAGCTTTAAATGACAATAGCCTCCAAAGCTATTCTTTGGTAGATGTAAGGTTTAAAAATCAGGTGGTTGCCACCAAAAAATAATAATAACACTCAGATGAAAGAGACAAATTATTCTGTTGGCTTAGATATTGGAACTACAAAAATTGTAGCCATTATTGGGAAGGAGAACGAGTATGGCAAAATAGAAATTCTCGGTATTGGGAAATCTAAAAGTTTGGGTGTTCACAGAGGTGTGGTAAATAATATTACACAAACCATTGAGTCTATTCAGCAAGCAGTGCAACAAGCAGAAACAGATTCTGGTTTAAAAATAGACACAGTATCTGTAGGAATAGCTGGGCAACACATCCGTTCCTTACAACATTCAGATTATATTACGCGTGCCAATTCAGAGGAAGTGATTGGTTACCAGGACGTAGACAACCTTTGCAATCAGGTATATAAATTAGTCATGCTTCCAGGAGAGGAAATCATTCACGTATTACCACAGGAATTTAAGGTAGACGGTCAGGCAGAAATTAAAGAGCCCATTGGAATGTATGGAGGTCGTTTAGAAGCTAATTTTCATGTGGTAGTAGGTCAGGTTTCTTCAATAAAAAACATTGTTCGCTGCATTAAGAGTGCTGGGCTAAATTTAGGAGAAATTTCTCTAGAGCCTCTAGCGTCTGCCAATGCAGTATTGAGTCAGGAAGAGAAAGAAGCAGGAGTGGCACTGATAGATATAGGAGGAGGTACTACGGATCTCGCCATTTTTAAAGACGGTATTATTCGCCACACTGCCGTGATTCCATTTGGGGGTAACGTCATTACAGAAGACATTAAAGAGGGCTGTTCTATTATTGAAAAGCAAGCAGAGCTCTTAAAAATAAAGTTTGGATCTGCCTGGCCTGGTGAGAACAAAGACAACGAAATTGTTTCTATTCCTGGCTTAAGAGGGAGGGATCCGAAGGAGATTACCCTCAAGAACCTTTCTAAAATTATTCACGCAAGAGTGGTGGAAATTATAGAGCAAGTTTATGTTGAAATTAAGAATTACGGCCATGAGGAGCAGAAGAAAAAACTCATTGGCGGCATAGTACTTACCGGTGGGGGGAGTCAGCTTAAACACCTCAAGCAATTGGTAGAATACATTACTGGGATGGACACCCGAATTGGGTATCCTAACGAGCACCTAGCAGGAGATTCTGAAGAAGAAATAGCTTCACCATTGTATGCCACAGGGGTAGGTTTATTAATGAGCGCTGTAGCTTCAGATGCCAAGCACAAACCGCTATCAGCACCCGGAACGGAAGAAGTTTCCGAAGCGGAATCTGAAGTAGCATCGGCTGAGAAGGCGCCAGAGGCGGCCAAAGCCTCAAGAAAAAACATCTTTGACAAATGGTCAGAGAAATTGAAAGATTTTTTAGACAACGCAGAATAAAGTACCAAAAATATAAGAACCCAGATTTATGAGTGATCACAGCGAATTTGACAGCATCGCATTTGACCTTCCAAAAAACCAAAGCAACGTAATTAAAGTGATTGGCGTTGGTGGTGGTGGTAGTAACGCTATTAACCACATGTTCCAATCCGGTATTAACGGAGTTGACTTTGTGGTCTGTAATACAGATGCACAGGCATTACAAAACTCTCCAGTACCCAATAAAATCCAATTAGGACTTTCTCTGACAGAAGGGCTAGGTGCTGGCGCTAACCCAGAGGTGGGAGAGCAGTCTGCTTTGGAGAGTATGACAGACATTAAAGCCATGTTAGACACTACTACTAAAATGGTGTTTATTACCGCAGGAATGGGTGGTGGTACAGGAACAGGTGCGGCTCCAATGATTGCAAAACAAGCCAAAGAATTAGATATTTTAACCGTAGGTATTGTGACTATTCCTTTTCAATTTGAGGGGAAAATGCGTTCTGAACAAGCCCAAAAAGGAATAGAAAACCTGCGTGCTCAGGTAGATTCGTTAATTATTATTAACAACAATAAACTTAGAGAGGTTTATGGAAACCTAGGCTTTAAAGCTGGTTTTTCAAAAGCAGATGAGGTATTGGCCACTGCAGCAAAAGGAATTGCTGAGGTAATTACCCACCACTACACACAGAATATTGACCTTAGAGATGCCAAAACCGTATTGGCCAACTCAGGTACCGCTATTATGGGATCTTCAAGCGCTTCTGGATCGGGTAGGGCACACGAAGCTATTTCTAAAGCCTTAGATTCTCCTTTATTGAACGACAATAAAATCACAGGTGCTAAAAATGTATTGTTACTCATTGTTTCTGGTAGTCAAGAGATTACCATAGATGAAATAGGCGAGATTAATGAATACATTCAGTCAGAGGCTGGTAACGGTGCTAATATAATCATGGGTGTTGGAGAAGACAATAACCTAGGAGAAGCTATTTCAGTCACCGTAATTGCGACTGGATTTGATCAGGAGCAACAAAACAATATTGTCAATACAGAATCTAAAAAAATCATTCATACCCTAGAAGAAGAGCAGCGTGCGGCTATAAATCTCAGTCCGGAAAAACCTTCTTTTCAGTCATTGAACCCCCTAGAAGAAGCTGGGCCTAAGGCAAATGACCAAGTGGTGGTGCATACCTTAGATATGGATGATTTTGAAGAAAATGCCCCAATAAATGAGGTAAATCCTTTGGTGCCTACTACCCAAGCTATTTTAGATATTGAGGTAGACTATACCTTGGTAGAAGCGCCCAAAGAGCTGTTGCCTCCTTCAAAACCACAGAAAGATTCTTTTATGCCTTTAGTAGGAGATTTTGAGGTGGTAGACGCAGAAGATCTCTCTGCAGCATTGGCGGAGGAATCTTTTGAAGACTTTACTGAGAATGCAGCTATGGACTTTACAAATACACTTTTTGACATGCCTATTGATCGTAGAAATGTTCAAGAAATCCAAGTAGAAGAAGTGTCGTTCTCACACAACACTTTTGAAGAAACTGAAGAAGAATCTTACTCAGAGCAGCCTCAAGCTATGGAAGAAGCGGCGGCTGAGGAAGAAACTCCAATGATTACTTTTAGTTTGGAAGACGACATTAGGGATATGGAAGTCAAAGATCCTGTGGAGGTAATTCCGGTATTGGAATACAACGCTGGGGGAGAAAAAAGATACAGCTTAGATGATTATATGGAGCTGGAAGCACATTTAGGAACTGCCAAAGAAGCGGCTCCTGTTGCGGAAGAAAGCCCAGAAGAAGAAATGGTTTTTGAAAAGAAAGTTGTTGCTTCTCCAAAGGCAAATCCCCAAGAGGAAGAATTAGACCCTATGGAAGCACCTATTGAAGCCTTGCTTAAAGAACGAGCAGAAGAGCGAAGAAGAAAACTGAGGGATTTTAATTACAAATTCAATAACAGTATTAATAAGATTGAAGAGATAGAAAAAGAGCCCGCCTATAAAAGACAGGGTATTTCTTTGTCAGATGGTCCTACAGAGGGAAAAATTTCAAGAACTACTTTGAGTTCAGATTCAAATGAGGATCCACAATTGCGCAGCAATAATTCGTTCTTACACGATAATGTAGATTAATACCAATTCACTTACACCCAATAGACCCGAGGCACTGTTCTCGGGTTTATTATTTATATTAGCAGTATTAAAAAACAAGATATTATGAGCTTACAAGACGCAGTAATGACAAAAATGAAAGAAGCCATGCGCGCCAAAGATACAGTGGCATTGTCTTCTTTAAGAGCCATTAAATCTGCCCTATTATTGGCCCAAACAGACGGATCTGGAACCACCTTGAGTGAGGCAGATGAAATAAAAATTGTCCAAAAATTAGTCAAGCAGCGTCAAGATTCCGCAGCCATATACAAGGAGCAGGGTAGAGAAGACCTGGCACAGCCAGAATTGGATGAGGTTGTGGTCTTGGCTCAGTTTTTACCTGCCCAGCTCTCAGAAGAAGAAGTTAAAGCAGTTGTTGCTCAAATTATTGCTGCAACAGGCGCCAAGGGCATGCAGGATATGGGTAAGGTAATGGGTCAAGCCAGTGGTAAATTAGCTGGTAAAGCAGACGGAAAAACTATCTCAACAGTGGTTAAGGCACTTCTAAATGCCTAATATTATTTTTAAAAACGCCCTGCCTCGTATAGCTGCAATAGGGTGCTTACTTTTTTTAAGTAGTGCATCTCTGGTTTCTGCACAAGACACCTTTACTTGGAATGCGGTTTTTACAGACTACCAAATAGATTCTGTACAGGGCATTCGCTTAGAGACCCATTATAGGACCAAAGATTTTTGGGGTGGGCAACAGCAGTTTATTTTGCGCCCTTCTTACGTCAGGAAGTTAAACAATCAGATTACTTTGTCTGGGGGCTATTCTTTTTTAAATACTGAAAAGCAAGCTGTCTTTTTAGAGGAGCACAATCTGTGGCAGCAGGTTTTTTATACCATTCCCTACAAGAAAAGCACTTTTTTTGGTTGGATAAGGGCAGAGCAAAGGTGGATGGAAAATACGGCATCTGATTTTGATTTTGGCGGTAGGCTTCGTTTTAGGTTTGGGTGGAGAAAACCTATCTTAGGTTTGGGGAAAAAGTTTGAATTCATAACGTTTAACGAGGTTTTTATGTTAACAAAAAGCTTATTCCCCCACACTTTTAACCAGAACTGGACCTTTCTAGGTTTTAGGGCAGTATTGTCTCCAAAAGCCACTTTGGTGAGTGGTTACCAGCGTATTCATCAAGACAAACAAGGGGCTATTTTAGAAAAAAACCTTTGGTCTTCCATACTATTTATTCGCTTGTAAAAAATTACTATTTTTAAGTATGCAACAGCAGATTAAAAAACTAGCCCAGAATTTGTTGGTCATTTTATTGGCATATGTAGGTGTTGTAGTCCTTGTTTTTATAGGGTTATTTAATGCCGCAGCACCTGAAAAATATGTCCCAATACCAGTTACTGAGTACCAAACGGATTTACAAGCGGCAGTTTATGCCACTCAAGACCGTTCACTACAGTTGGGGTATGAGGTCCTGGTTAATACCTCCAAAGTTATAGGGCCACTAGTGGCCGATGCCACTAAGCGCACCACCGGAAACAACCTAGAGTGTATTTCATGTCACCTCAATGAAGGCACCAAAGCCTTTGGAATTCCATTGAATACGGTATTAGACCGTTTCCCGCAATTCAGGGGTAGGGAAAATAAAATAGGCACCATAGAAGACCGAATTAATGGCTGCCTGACCAGAAGTATGAATGGTAAGCCTTTGGACGTTAACGCTCAAGAAATGAAAGCCTTAGTGGCTTTCTTGGGCTGGTTAAATAAGGAAACCACTAAAGATGTGGGGAATGAATTGTATGCCACAGCTATGGAAAAAGGTTTAAAGCCTATGGAATGGCCAAACCGTCCTGCAGATTTAAGCCATGGTGCACAGGTCTTTGAGCAGCAGTGTGTGTTGTGCCACCAAAAAAATGGACAGGGTATTAAAGAGACAGGGGGGCAATATTTGTATCCGCCCTTATGGGGCAATGACACATATAACAATGGTGCTGGAATGACCAGATTGCTTACTGCAGCTTCTTTCATTAAATACAATATGCCTTTTGGTGTAAGTCATGAAAACCCTACACTCACAGATGACGAAGCCTATGATGTAGCAGCCTATATGAACCAGCAGCAAAGACCTGAAAAAGCGGCCTTATCAGCAGACTTTCCAGACCGCCTAAAAAAGCCCATGTCTACTCCCTATGGACCTTATTCAGATCCCTTTTCAGCAGAGCAGCATCAGCTTGGGCCATTCGGGCCAATAGCGGACTATTATAAAAAAGAGTTCGGGATAATAAAGACTAAATAGCCTTAGTTTTCGTAAAGTCTTATGTAATCTATGACCATGCTGTCTTGGTTAAAGCTGGCCGGAATGTCTCCTCCTAAACTACCTCCCATGGCTACATTTAAAAGCAAGAAAAATTCTTGGTTAAAGGGGAGTGATTCATTTAGGTTTATGTCAAAATACTTGACACTTTCTACATACATCTTTATGGTGTTTTCATTCCATATAAGCCTGTATTCTTTAAAATCTGCGCCTACATTGGCAGCAGTTATTTCATCTGAAAATTTAGCATTGGTGTTGTCTGCTGTGTTTTTCCAGTGCACCGTTCCCAAGATTTTATTCTTTTCTTGGCCATTTTGTTCTATTAGGTCTATTTCACCACAATTGGGCCATCCTACAGCATCTAAATTAGCACCCATTAACCAAACAGCTGGCCAAGTCCCTTTAGATTGGGGAAATTTAGCCCTTACTTTTAGTTGTCCGTGCTTGAATGAGAATTTATTTTGAGATTTAATTCTAGCTGAAGTGTAGGATTTTCCATCTAGATTTTCTTTGAGAGCAGTAATGGTTAAAAAGCCATTGGCTATTTTCAGATTTTTCGAAGAAGCGGTATAAGTCTGTACTTCCTGATTTCCCCAGCCGGGTATTCCAAAAGCACTTCCGTCTCCTAAGTCATGTGTCCATGTACTATTGTCGAGACTGTTGGTCTCGAATTCTTCAGACCAAACGAGTCCAATTTTATCTTGTTCACTCAGGCTAATTGCTTGTGCTACTGGGACAAGATTCTCATCTTCTCCTTCTTCAGATGAAGCGCAAGAAACCAAGAGTAATAAAAAAATAGCATTAATAAATAAAAATGATTTTGAGGGTTCATTTGTTCTTTTCATTAATGCTATTTTTTGTATATATTTTAAATGTTGTTATTATTTTTTGAAGTAAAAGTTGTCAAAAAAGATCGTTCCTGCCCCAACAATTTTAAATTGAAAAACTTTATTCAATTCAACTGGAGAGAACTCACTTAATGGAATATCAATACTATTCCATTCTCCTGGTGTAATGGCTATCGTTTTTTTAACTTCTGTAGTAGGTTCATTACTGATTAGAAAGAAATCTACCGTTGTTTGATCTGCAGACCAGTAATCAATATGAATACTGCTGTAAGCGCTTACATCTTGTGCTGTAAATTCTGTTCCTTGATAGTTTAGGTTGGTGTATTTCAATACGGAATTATCTGCTAAAACCTCTGTGGTTACTTGGGTACTTTGTCCCCAATCTGGATTGAAGTTAGTTCCCTCTACATCTGTGTAAGAATCACTAAATATAGATAAAACATCTTCAGCCGCAGCCGTTGGCGCTTCTGGACCAGCTGCTGGAGAAGAAGCTACAGGGGTTTCACCGTGAAAATAAATATTGTCAAAGAAAACAGTTCCATTTCCGTCTACCTTGAATTGAATCACGTCTGCTAAGTCTACTACATCTGAGAAATCAGTCAAAGCAATATCTACACTTTTCCATTCGCCTAGGCTACTAACATCTAAAGCTTTGGCTTTTTCTTTTCCTTCCCCTGAACTAATCAAGAAGAAATTTAATGCAGTTGAATCTGAAGTCCAGTAATCTAGGTGAATTGAAGTATAACCACTCACATCCAATGCAGATGCAAAAGCGGTTCCTTGGTAATTTAAACTTGCGTATTTCAATACTGAATTACCCCCTAAATCTTCTGTACTTACTTGGGTGCTTTGTCCCCAGTTTGGATTAAAATCTGTTCCAGCTACATCTGTATAAGAATCGCTAAATACAGACATTACGTCTGCTGCGTCCAAAGATGGCGCTGTTGGAGCGGCTGTTGGACTACTCACTTCTTCAACAGCTACAGGAGTAGAGAATGCTATATTGTCTATATAGTAAGTTGTTTCTACGCTGTTGGTGATATTAATTGCCGTGATAATAACAATTCTGTCATATTTATTGCTGTCCTCAGCAGAAAAATTATACACTAATTTCTCCCACGCACCAGTTGCTGTAGTAGTCACTGTGGCTTCTTTGAAATTATCTGAATTTGAGGAGTCTTCAATTTTCAATAACACGTTTTGTCCTGGTGCTGCTGAGTGAACGTCAATAGAGATGGCTTCTTGACCTGCAGGAAAAACAATTTTTTCATTCAAATTAAAAAAGAAACCAGCCCATGGTTCTATACCTGCATCTTCCTCAATTTTCAACACTTTTGAAGAACTGTTTACCGTTCCTGGATTGGGATTATCTACATAATCAAGCTCTAAATACTCGACTCCTGCAGCTCCTCCAAATCTACCCCACGTTCCAGTCAGATTAGCATCTGACAAGGCACCTTCTTCAGAGAAGGGATTTCCATTACATTCAAAGTCAATAGTCGCTGTGTTCAAACTTGGAAGCGCTTCCGTAAAACTATCACAACCTTCTACAACTACTCCAGCTGGCTCCGGTTCTTCATCAATAATGGGTTCATTATTGTCGTCATTTGAGCAAGCCACTAGAGTGAATGCACTTGCAAATAAAAACACCTGTTTTGTGTTAAATAATCTTGATATTTTTTTCATTGTTTTAAATTTTTTTTGCAATGTAATAAAAAGTTTAATCTATTATTTGAATTAATATTTTTTAAATAATTCTGTTTATTTATTAAATGATTTTTAGTGTTTTTATGAAACAAAAAAATTCAATTTGCTTCTTTTTGTCTTGTACAGCATATACTTTAGACTAACTTTGTTGTCTCAAATTGGCTGCGTAGTTCAACTGGATAGAATATCAGATTTCGGCTCTGAGGGTTGGGGGTTCGAAGAATTTTATAATTATTAATCTTTAACGAATAAAACCCAGTAAATTCATGCCTTCAGGTAAGATTTTATTTAAATATAGCAACTATAATTAATAACCAAATCTACTGTTATTAATTGATTTTGGCAACCGATTTGGCATTTAATATTGTTGAGTTTTTGGTTACCTAAATTTAAATACCAAAAAGTTTCAGTACATCATTAGATTTTAGTAGAGGGGTGGGTTTAATAGAAACGGTTTTCTTTTTGATGTTGATTGTGATATCTATATATAACTCAAATTCAATAAGCTTTTAATTAAAATCTATAGTAAGCATATCCTTATAGATCTGTACAGGAAATTGTTTCAAGTTACCTGAGGTGCTATTTGAACTACAAAAAGAAGTGAAACCTTCTCCTGTTCCAAATGAATTACCGTGATTATTGCATCTAAATCTGTTATTGGAATAGGTCCATTGATTTCTTGTCCCTAAGTGAGGGCAACAATTATCAAAGGCCATATAGTTTTCCTGATCCTTTCTTAGGATGAGTATCCCATTTTCCATATCATTCACAAAAGCACTGATTTCTTCAAGTGGTTCATAATTTTCATTAGAAAGATCTATGTACAGAAGCTTGTTTTCATAATAGTATCCATCGGATTCAATCAGCTCTTTAACTTCTTGGTATCTAGATTCTTCTTCTGATAATGGATCTTCGTTGTTTTCTCCAACAGTATCATCAACAATAAAAGTAGCAGTTATTTCAAGAGGTTCACTAATGGTTACTTGAGTAGTTGATTCAGAAGATTCAATGGCTCCTTTCCAGTCTTGAAATATCCATCCATCTACTGGATTAGCAGTTAGTTTTATAGTAGTTCCAGAATCATAATCTGTTGTACGTCCAGTATTTATGATCTCTTCTAAAACTTCTCCTTCCCCTTCAATATTTAGAGTTAATGGATACTTCTTTTTTTCAAAGTTAGCGGTCAGTGTAATGTCAGATGAAACATTTATAGTTCTTGTAGCATTTGTGTTTCCATCTGACCATTCTTTGAAGATATATTCTCCTTGAGGAACGGCAGTAACACTAATTTCAGAACCTTGGTTAAACTCACCACCTGCAGTACTCACTGATCCACCTTCACCAGCTGAGATTAAAACATTGTATTTAATTAGTGGAACTTCGACAGGATCATTATCCTCTCTACTACAACTATAAATAAGCGGTGCACTCATCATTGCTATAACAACTGCAGGGCAAACGCTGCCAACAAATTCCTTTCTTTTCATAAATCCAAACTACAAAAAAATAAGAAAAATAAATACTCTCATTATATTGAGAGAATATAATATTAATGATTCTCTTTATAATTTTAGATAAAATATTCATGCCGTGCAACAGATAAAACTAAAACAGGAGGAACCTATTGATTTGTTTAAGCTATTTTATCAAAACAAAAAAATAAATCAAAAAATCACCTTAAAAAATAATTTAAATCTAAAACCACAGACATATTCACTTGAAGAATTCACTGAGTCTTTAAGTAGTAAGCAATTAAATCATTTATTGAATAGAGTTTTAGTTGGGACATCTAAAAGACATTTTGATGATGTACTAGGATTCGATTTTAAAAAAATAATCGAAAAAATATTTACTCCAGAAAGTAAATTTGTTGAACCAAAGTATGATTGGTATTATGAGATTAATAAAGATGAAATGGAAAATCAGTGGGGGGCAAAACCCTTTGTTGATCCTGGACAGGTTTGGATTAATTCTGTTGAACCTAATCATCAACCATATGAAAAAACAAGGTCATTAAATTGTTGGATTTATAAATGTATTTTAAATCAGGATACTAGTATACATTGGAAAATCGTTTATTTTCTACATACTTTAGTTCCTACAAATGTTGAACAAAATTCTTACGGCCAAAAAGCTTCCTATTATTACTGGAAACTTCTGTTTGATAACGCTTTTGGAAGTTATAAGGATTTAATGCTTAAGATGTCTTTAGAACCACAAATGATGGTTTATTTAGATGTTTGGCGAAGTCATAAAGATAGTCCAAATGAAAATTATGCCCGTGAGTTATTAGAGTTGTACACGGTTGGAAAAGGTCCAGGTTCTGGTTTTTTGGAATCTGACATTTATCAAATAGCAAGAATTTTCACTGGCTTTAGATTGACTAGAATGGGTGAGGGGCCTCATCAGGTTGTTTATGAAGATTTTGCTCATGACACAGGAGACAAAAAGTTATCCTCGTTTTTTAATAACCATACAATAAAAGGTAGGTTAGGACAAAATTATAGTGAAGAAGTAGAAGATCTCATTGATATAATTTTCTCTATTGATGAGCCATCGAAATTTTTGGCAAGAAGAATTTATCAGTTTTTTGTAAATCCAGTTATAAGCAGTGAAATTGAATTAAATATTATAAATAAACTATCAGAAGATTTAAGAGCAAATAACTACAATTTAGGTAAAACAATCAAAAGACTTATTTCATCTAAACACTTTTTTGATTCAGTTTTTTTTAACTCAATTATAAAACCACCACTTGAATATTTATCAAGTATATATAAAGAATTACTATTTGATAATTATTTTGAATATGTATCAGATCACGATTGGGAATCTCAACCTAATAAAATTAAAGATTTAGAAACTAGGGATTTTTATATTTTGGATAGTTTTAGACATTATTTATACATGACAGGGTTTGAAATCAATAATCCTCCAAGTGTTTCAGGTTGGATTCCTTATTACCAAGCACCAGAGTTTGATAAATTTTGGATAAACACATATACTGTGACTCAGCGTCAACAATTTGCAAATCGTATTGGTGGAAAAGGAGAATCAAATGCTGGTATACATGTTTATTATTTTGATGGGTCAACCTCTTTAAGAATTGATTACACTAAATATTTAAAATCTTTCTCAGACCCATCTAATATAGATTCTTTAATTGATGAATGTCTAAAAAGATTTATTCTTAGCGATGTTGACGATATAACACGAAATAGATTAAAAAATTCAATCACAAATGGTAATAGTGATGAGCATTGGACAGAATATTATAATCAGAATAAAAATAATTATTGGTCTTTAAACCAAAGATTAGAGCACTTATTTCACCAAATTTTTCAATTAATCGAAATTAATATATTCTAATTATGGAAAGAAGAAAATTTCTGCATAATATTAGCCACTTGACAGCACTTGGATCGGTTTCTAGTGCATTTCCTTTTTCAAACTCATTTCTAAATAATAGCATTCTTTCAGAAACTTTCACTAGGGACAAAATTCTTATTTTAATTGAATTGACAGGTGGGAATGATGGACTTAACACAGTAATACCTTTAGATCAATTATCAAATCTATATGACGCAAGAAAAAATATTTTTATCCCAGAAAATAAGACTTTAGAGCTAAAAAATTCTCAAGTAGCTTTACATCCTGAGCTAGGTTTTTTCAGAGAATTACATAATCAAGATAGATTAAAAATAATACAGAATGTTGGATATGAATATCCCAATCTCTCACATTTTTTCTCAATGGATTATTGGCATTCCGGATCAGATGGATCTAAATATATTGATTCAGGATGGTTAGGTAGATATTTAGAGCTCAACCATCCAAAATATCCAGATGCCTACCCTAATTTAAATTTCCCACACCCATTAGCTGTTGAGATTGGATATAATACATCCCTAATGTTTACTGGTAATAAATCATTTACTAGCTATGTTGCTCCAGATATTAATAATTTTTTAGAGAAAATCAATGAAACAGATTTATCCTATCAAGATACGATAGAGGGTCAAAAAAAATCTTTTTTGCAATTAATATCTAATCATTCTAATATTTATGGAGAGGAGTTAAAATCAAGTTATGAAAAAAGTGACATAGAATTTGAGTTTGCCAATGATGAGTTTTCTAAACAAATGAGAACTGTTTGCAAACTCATAAAGGGAGGTCTTAATACAAGAATTTATAAAATCTCATTAGGGGGATTTGACACTCATACATTTCAAGTTGAAGGTTCGGATGTAACAAAGGGCATGCATGCAATATTGCTAAGAACTTTAAATAATAGCGTAAAAGCCCTTTATGAAAATTTAGATAAGTCAGGAGATTCTGAAAGAATTTTACTAATGACATATTCTGAATTTGGTAGAACAATTATTTCTAATAGTGCATACGGAACAGAACATGGAACGGCTGCTCCAATGTTTATAATAGGAAATAAGGTAAATTCTTCAATTGTAGGACAAAATCCAATTATTCCGAAAAATTCAACATGGGAGAACGATATCGAACGTGAATTTGATTTTAAGCAAGTATATGCTTCTGTTATTAATCAATGGTTAGGAGGTTCAAAGAAAACGGCTGAACATATTCTTTTTAAAGATTATGATCAAATTCAAATTATTGGTAAAGAATATGTAGACTCAGACAACGATGGTGTCATGGATATTAATGATAATTGTTCAGATACCCCTGAGGGCTCTGTTGTGGATTTAAATGGATGTGTGCTGTTTACTCTTGCAGCTAATAATTATAGTGTCAAGACAGTCTCTGCGAGCTGTATTGGCTCTAATAATGGGAAGATAGAAGTCAGTGCACAGGATACTTCCTATACTTATCAAGTAAACATTTCAGGAGTTGACACCACCTACAGCCTCTCTGCAGACAATAATCATAGCCTAGTTATAGAAGATTTAGAAGTAGGCGCCTATACTATCAATTTCACTATTGATAGTCAGCAAGGTTATATTCAATCATTTGAAACGAGTATTACAGAACCTGCTCCATTACAAGGTAAAGCACAAGTAGATTATTTCTCAAAAACAGCTAAGCTTAAATTGAGTGGTTCTGAGGTTTATTACATAGAAGTAAATGGTCAAATGATGGCTGCTAATAGTAATGATTTTTCCGCTCCATTAAAGCCAGGTAAGAATATAATAAAGGTCACTACTCCGTTAGATTGTCAAGGAGTATATGAGGAAGTATTGTTTATGAGTGAAAAGCTTCGATACTTCCCGAATCCTGTACAGAATGAATTGAATATAACTGTACCAGGTACGGATAGTGAAATCAATATTGAGATATTCACAGATGGAGGTGCAAACTTATACAGAGGAACTCATTCCATAAATGGATCAAGAACCATTCAGCTACCAATGTCTAGATATAAGTCAGGACTTTACATAGTTACAGGAAGTGGTAAAACAGTAAATGAATCATTCAAAATAATAAAGAACTAGTAATCTTAACTGTTTAATTTAGAGCTAATCACATAATTCAAATGAATAGTATCATTATAATGATACTATTTTTGATTAGACTCTTGTTTATTAGATTTACTAATAAAAATATTCAAAGTGCAACAGAGAAAACCAAACCAAGAACCACCAATAGATCTAGTAAAAGATTTTTATGAGCAAGACATTGATCATAAAACTTTAGAAAAGGCATTGACTCAAAGAAAAAATACTGCTAAGGGTTTCACAAACTTTAGTCTTAACCCTTACAAAGGTGAGTTTGAACATGCACAAAAAAAGCATTTGTTAAATAGAACTATGGTTGGTTTTTGCAATAAGCATTTTAAAGATTTAGAGGATTTAAATATTGATCGGGCTGTTGACACTATATTTCAGAAAGATGTAATGACTGAGCCAACCAATATATATTATTGGGTTTTAAATAAGGAAGAATATCAAAAACGATATGTTTCAGAAGATGTTGAGCCCAATGAACCGTTTATAAATAGATCATATACGTCTAGTACCTCAGATCAAGAATACCTTGGTGATGAAAGGAGAAGAGCTTTTTTTGGCTCAGTATTTGAAAATTTAAGTAGTCAAAAAACTTCTATACATTGGAGATTATTTTTGTTTTTACACAATTTAGTGCCTAGTAAATTTGACAACTTCCTTGGGCACAAAGGTATGTTTAACTACACAAAACTTGTTTTTGATTCATGTTTTGGTAGCTATAAAGATTTTATTTACAACATAACATTTGATGGCAGTATGCTATATTATCTCAATTTAGCAAGAAGCACCAAGGAAAAACCAGACGAAAATTATGCTCGTGAGATTCAAGAATTATTTACGGTTGGGAAACGTCCGTTTGCAAAATTTACGGAAAAGGATGTGAGAGAAGCAGCAAGATTACTAGTTGGTTGTGGAGTAGATTTTGGTAAAACTGTTTTTGGTGAGGGACATCAAAATATCCCAATATTTAATTTCGAAAATCACGACTCAGGTGATAAACAATTTTCTTCATTTTATGATAATAAAATTATTCGTGGAAGAGAAGGTGAAGAGGGCATAGAGGAAGTTAAAGAGTTTGTTCAAATGCTTTGTGAAACAGATGAGCATTCTATTTATGTTTTGAGGAGGCTATATCAGTTTTTTGTATATCCTTCTCTGACAAATGAAATAGAAGAATATATTATTAAACCATTAGCTATTATATATAGAGAAAATAATTTCTCTTTAATTGAGCCTTTAAAAATTTTACTCAAGAGTGAGCATTTTTATTTAAATAATATCGAAAATTCATTAATTAAATCACCAATTGAATTTGTGATAGGAATTATTAAAGAAACGGATTTATACAATAAAGGGATTTTATACGCCAATGACGGACCTAGATTTTATAATTCAATATTTAATTATGATTTTTTTGGTGAAAAAGAAAAGGATGCCTCCCATATTAAATATAATTTGGGAATGTCAATAAAATATAATCTAGAAGAACTTGGCATGGGTTTACTTGCCCCTCCAAGTGTCTCAGGCTGGCCATCCTATTACCAAGATCCAGTATATGATCTTTTTTGGTTGAATTCATCTACGTTTACTGGAAGATTAAACTTTATTGAAAATTTCACACGTAATGGTGTTTGGCTAGATTCAGTAGTAAATGGAATACAAGTAAGTTATAAACTAGATATTATTGAATATTTAAACTCATACTCTAATCCCTTCAACATAACTTCTTTTATAAATGAGATGACATTTAGATTATTGGGTGGTGAATCAACAACAGGAACTTTGTTGAGCTTAAAACAAGCTTTATTAGGTGGTAATAGTGAAGATCATTGGAACGAAGAGTTAGAAAGAATTTTATCGACGAACAATCCAGATGAGTCAAGTTATTATTCTGTTTCATGGAGAATAGCAGCTGCATTTAGTGTGATTGCGACTTCTGGGGAATTTCATTTATTTTAATATGAAAAGGAGAGATTTTTTACACAATTTAAGTCATATAGGTGCTGCATCATTAATGGTAAATAACCTATCTTTTGGTTCTGAGTTATATGATATAGATTCATATCTTAATAACACAATTAATTCAGGTAAAATAATTATTTTAATAAAACTACAAGGTGGTAACGATGGTCTAAATACAGTTATACCTTTAGATCAATTAAGTAATTTAAATAAGGTAAGACCTGAAGTAATTATAAGTGACCAGGATATTATTAATTTAAATGAGAATGATCTTGGTCTTCATCCAGAATTAAGCGGTTTTAAATCACTTTTTAATGAAGGTAGACTAAAAATAATTCAAAATGTCGGATATGAAACCCCTGATTTTTCTCATTTTAGATCTATGGATATTTGGGAATCCGCTTCTGATTATAATAAGTTTGTAACTTCGGGTTGGCTTGGGAGATATATTGAAAATCAACATCCTGAATTTCCTGAAAGTTATCCAAACCAAAATTTCCCAGATCCTATATCTGTTGAATTAGGATCACCTAGTTTATTGTTTTCAGGAGTTAATTCTTTTACAAGCTTTGTCTCTAGAAATCCTGAGAGGTTTCAAGAGGTAGTGGCTGATTTTAATATAAATTTCGATACTTCAAGTAATAGAGGAATTAAATTGGATTACATTCAATTAGTAGGAAAGCAATCTAATTTATATGGATCTAGAGTGAAAAATGCTTACTTATCTGGTGAATGTAAGTTTGATTTTAGACCATCAAACTTAGGCTCCCAATTTGAAAAAATAACAAAGCTAATAAGTGGTGGTCTAAATACCAGAATTTATATGGCAGAGCATGGAGGTTTTGATACTCACGATAAACAAGTAGAAGATTATGACCATAGTAAAGGAGCGCACTCCTATTTATTAAAAGAGTTAAATGAATCTATTTTAGTTTTTATGCAAAATATGGATCATATTAGAAGGAGTGATGATGTTTTATTAATGACATATTCAGAATTTGGGAGGACTATAGCTTCTAATAGCGCGCTTGGTACTGATCATGGAACTGCAGCCCCAATGTTTATTTTTGGGAATAAAGTTGATAGCGAGGTTTTAGGAAATAATCCTGTTATTCCAAATAATGCTAAATGGCAAGATAATTTAGCGACTGAATTTGATTTCAGACAAGTATACACCTCTATTATTAATCAATGGATGACCAAAAAACCTACTACAGCAAAAGATGTTTTGTTTAAGGATTTTGATGAGCTACAAATTGTTAGCAAAGAATATACTGATATTGACAACGATGGTGTCATGGATATCAATGATAATTGTCCAGACACACCTGAGGGCTCTGTTGTGGATTTGAATGGATGTGTGCTATTTACTCTTGCAGCTAATAATTATAGCGTCAAGACAGTCTCTGCGAGCTGTATTGGCTCTAATAATGGAAAGATAGAAGTCAGTGCACAGGACACTTCCTATACTTATCAAGTAAACATTTCAGGACTTGATTCTACTTACAGCCTTTCTGCAGATAATAATCATAGCCTAGTTATAGAAGATTTAGAAGTAGGCGCATATACGATCAATTTCACCATAGATAGCCAGGAAGGTTACATTCAATCATTTGAAACCACTATTACAGAACCTGCTCCATTACAAGGTAAAGCACAAGTGGATTATTTCTCAAAAACAGCTAAGCTTAAATTGAGTGGTTCTGAGGTTTATTATATAGAAGTGAATGGTCAAATAATGGCATCTAATAGTAATGATTTTTCTGCGCCATTAAAGCCAGGTAAGAATATAATAAAGGTTACTACGCCATTAGATTGTCAAGGAGTATATGAGGAAGTATTGTTTATGAGTGAAAAGCTTAGATACTTCCCGAATCCTGTGCAGAATGAATTGAATATAACAGTTCCAGGCACAGATAGTGAAATCAATATTGAGATATTCACAGATGGAGGTGCAAACTTATACAGAGGAACTCATTCTATAAATGGCTCAAGAACCATTCAACTGCCAATGTCTAGATATAAATCTGGACTTTACATAGTCACAGGAAGTGGTAAGACCGTAAATGAATCATTCAAAATAATAAAGAACTATTGAAAAAATATCTAATAAAAAGTTCAAAAATTATAGCATCTGTTACAATAGTTGTGATGCTAATTAATTGTAGCTCAGATTCTGGAGGATCTGATCCTGTGGTTCCACCTACACCTGTTCAGAAGACAAAATACACTGTTACTATATCCGCTGGAAGCGGTGGAGCAGTATCTACTTCGGGTGGATCATATGAGCAAGGACAAACAGTAAGTGTTACGGCTACACCGGCAAGCGGTTATGTGTTCTCTAGCTGGTCAGATGGAAATACGAATGCTACTAGAACTATCAATGTTTCATCAAATATTAACTTAACGGCAAACTTCACTGCTATTCCAGACCCTCCAACGGCTTCTACGCTTTCTTTCCCTGAAGATGATAAAGTATGTCAAGAGGGTACGAGTGTGAGTGATACAGAGAGTTCTGTGAACTTTCAATGGGAAGC
>ENA-OWPI01000870-OWPI01000870.1-marine-metagenome-genome-assembly--contig:-NODE-870-length-37285-cov-3.817566_pt1 | contig 37285 bp, 36 predicted proteins | sample MGYA00238138_ERZ651775 | MGnify/ENA primary metagenome ERZ651775 (study PRJEB26906, sample SAMN06265043) | marine metagenome | isolation source: Helgoland LTER site | place: Germany:Helgoland, sampling...
TGACCGAATCTGCATGTGACTTGATCGGACCCACCTTGGCCAAACCGGAAACTTCGCCGTTAACGTTGAGAAACCGTGTGATGCGTCCCGTGGGAGGAGCATCGAGAATAACAAAATCGTACGCATTGTCTTGATTCTTCTCCTTGCGCTTAACTACCTCGCAGGCTTTCCCGGTAAGTAGTACGTCACGCAACCCCGGGGCAATAGTTGTTGCAAAGTCGACCGCGCCCATCTTGCTCAATGCGGATCCGGCCCGGCGCAGTTTGTAAAACATCTCGAGGTAGTCAAGGAGGGCATCTTCGGTGTCAACGGCAAGTGCCCAGACTTCCCCGCCTCCGGGAGCCACAGCAATTTTGCGTTCCTCGTAGGGCAATGGAGCTGTATCAAAGAGTTGGGCGATTCCTTGGCGACCTTCAACCTCCATGAGCAGGGCGCGATAACCACCTTTTGCTAGGGCAATTGCCAGAGCAGCCGCGAGAGTGGTCTTGCCGGTGCCCCCTTTACCGGATACGACATGAAGGGTTACCTCGGGCCAATGCTGCACTCGTTTACTTTACAGACCCCGCTGGCGTTACGCTCGGCCCATGACAACTTGGGAATACGTAACAGTGCCGCTCTTGATCCATGCCACAAAGCAAATTCTTGACACATGGGGACAGGATGGCTGGGAGCTTGTTCAGGTCGTGCCCGGTCCCAACCCCGACAACATGGTTGCCTATCTCAAGCGCCCACAAGGTTAAGAGGTACATCATGTCCGCAGTTGAAGATCGTCTTGCCGAACTAGGCCTTAGCGTCCCTGAAGTATCAGCGCCGGTGGCCGCTTATGTCCCCGCTGTGATCAGTGGACAGTACGTCTACACATCGGGTCAATTACCCATGGTCTCCGGAGCGCTCCAAGCAACAGGCCGGTTAGGTGCTGAAATCGAGGTTGATGAAGGCGCATCACTGGCCCAAATTTGTGCCCTCAACGCCATCGCTGCAATCAAAAGCGTCATAGGCGATCTCGATCGAGTCGTCCAGGTTGTCCGAGTCACAGGCTTTGTTGCTTCGACTTCCAACTTCACATCCCAGCCGGCGGTGATTAATGGTGCGAGCAACCTATTGGGAACCGCATTTGGCGGAGCCCATTCGCGCTCTGCGGTTGGTGTCGCTCAGTTGCCACTTGGAGCTCCCGTTGAGATCGACATGATTGTTGAGTTCAAGTAGCACGTGGAGATACTTCCGCTCACGCAACGAGTTGAGTCTGTTGCGCATGGTGACGGTCGGTGGGAAATTCCAGTAGCCCAGCCGGCTTCGACGGTTGTCATTGCTCGTCCCGCAAAACTTGGATTTGAAGTATTACTCCTACAACGCAGCTCCACTATGGCTTTTGCTCCACATATGGCGGTATTTCCCGGAGGCCGAGTTGACTCGTCCGACTACGAGCAAGCAGATCCCTTTATTGCGTGCGCTTACCGGGAAGTGCACGAAGAAGTGGGACTGAATCTTGGCGACCTGGTTCACCTTGATCATTGGATTACTCCTGAAGTTGAACCCATTCGTTACGACGTGCACTTCTATTTGGCAATCGTTGATCGAGATGTAGAAGGAGAACTGGTGACAACCGAAGCGCACACGATGCTCTGGTTGACCCCGGCTGACGCATACTCTCGCTCACTTGATGGTTCACTTCCCATGCTTCGCCCCACCCAGGTAGCTCTCACGGAATTGAACCAGAACCACAATGTGGAACAACTGCACCGATTCGCATCCGAGCGTAAAGTTATTCCTCGATTGCCTAAGCCTGTTGTTGATTTGAACGGTGAGATTCGTTGGGATTTAGTCCACGGTGTGACCGGTGAAATCATTTCATTCGATGTTGGCAGAGCCAAACAAGAAACAACTGGCTCCGATGAGTAAGGCACTTGCATGAATAGTGAGCAAAATCCGCCACCATGGCTGGGTGGGGTTATTTCTTCAGACATTAATTGTGTGCTTGCGCCCAACCCTTCCCCATGGACCCTTGAAGGCACCAATACCTACTTAATCGGTGCGGAAAGCGGTAAGCACGTGGTCGTTGATCCGGGTCCGGCAAATATTGGGCATCTGCAACGAATTTCACAATTGGCACGGGGACCCATTGAGGCAATTATTCTCACTCACGCTCACCTTGACCACTCTGAAGGTGCACCCGATCTGGCCGAGTTGGTTGGCGCTCCCGTGATTTCGAGTCGTGAAATTTCCGGGTTGGACTTAGGTTCAGTTGAACTTTCCATGCATCAAACTCCTGGACACAGTTCCGACAGCATCTGTATTACGGTGAGCACCCCAACGGGAAAGTATTTGCTCAGCGGCGACACCATTCTGGGTCGTGGAACAACGTTGGTTGCCCATCCAGACGGTGTATTGAGTGAATATTTCGATTCTTTGCGACTACTCCGTGATCATTGCAATGATCAAGGAGTCACAACTCTTCTGCCAGGTCACGGCCCGATTTCCGAGAGCCCTGTTGCATTAATTGATTTCTATGAACAACATCGAATCCAAAGACTTGACCATATTCGAGATGCAGTAGATCAAGGCAACGTTACGGTTGAATCGATTGTCGACGTGGTCTACTCAGATGTTGATCCAGCAGTCCGCGTTGCCGCAGAACTTACGGTGGCAGCTCAGTTGTTGTACTTGAATAGTGAGATAGTTAATTAGCGGGCTCGCTTGCCAAGTCTTTCAACGTCAAGAATCAGCACCTGACGGGACTCAAGTGAGATCCAGCCTCGTTGGGCGAAGTCAGCGAGAGCCTTGTTAACAGTCTCGCGAGATGCACCGACCAGTTGTGCTAGTTCTTCTTGGGTCATGTCGTGCGTGACGAGTAATCCACCCGGGATTAAAGTTCCAAATTTTTCACCCAGTTCCATGAGTGCTTTTGCAACTCGCCCCGGAACGTCACTGAATACAAGGTCTGCCATTGCTTCATTTGTGCGACGCAATCTGCGGGCGAGTGCCTGAAGCAGTGCGGCGGCGACTTCGGGTCGACCTGCAAGCCACGGCATGAGTTGAGTGTTTCCCAGACTCAACACACGGGCTTGGGTCAGGGCAGTTGCGGTTGCTGCACGTAGGCCTGGGTCGAACAGACTGAGCTCTCCAAACATTTCTCCCGGACCAAGGACCGCCATGAGTGACTCCCGCCCGTCCGTGGAGGCATGGCCCAGCTTTACTTTTCCTTCAAGTATGAGAAACAGGTGGTCTCCAAATTCGCCTTCGTGGAACAGGATTTCACCTTTGACGACAATCTGTTCGGTGAGTGATTCCATGAGGGCTTGGGCGCCGTCTTGATCTAAAGATGCAAAAAGTGGGGACTGATGCAATACAGAATCCATGTGTACCCCTTACGCCAAAAATTGTTACCGGAAATGAACTTTGTTCTCCCCGCTAAGGACACTTTATTGGATTGCGCTGATACCCGCCTTAGGTCGGGGGAAGACTAGGTATTTGCTGGGAATTAACCTAGGGCGGTGCCAGCGACTAAGTCCACAACCCCAACGTCGATACTTCGTGATCCCGTTTTGGTTAAGCAGGCTCGGTGGATATTCCGAGAATTGGCCAGGACTTACCCCGATGCCGGACCCGAGTTGGACTTCACCTCACCACTTGAACTACTCGTCGCCACGATTCTCAGCGCCCAATGCACAGACCGACGGGTCAACGCAGTCACCCCGAGTCTTTTCACCAGGTACCCGGAGGCCGCAAGCTATGCAGCGGCCAACCAAGAAGAACTCGAGGAGTTGATTCGCCCGACAGGATTTTATCGAAATAAGGCAACAACCCTGATTGGAATGGGAGCCACTCTAGAGACTGAGTTTGGTGGTGAAGTACCCAGAACAGTGGAAGAGTTGGTTCGTCTGCCTGGCGTTGGTCGCAAGACCGCCTTCGTTGTGTTGGGGAATGCCTACGGATTGCCCGGAATCACAATTGATACGCATTTCGGGAGATTGGCCCGCAGATTCGGTTGGACCGTGAATACTGATCCGGTCAAGATTGAGCGAGATATTGAGCGACTCTTTCCGGCTAAAGATTGGACGCAACTTTCACATCTTGTTCTGTGGCATGGCAGGAGGGTCTGTCATGCTAGGAAACCTGCATGCGGAGCTTGCACGATTGCAAAAAAGTGCCCGGCTTTCGGTGAAGGCCCCACTGACCCTGACGAAGCAGAGAAACTTGTCAAATCGCAGGGTCGCGCATGAAACTCGCCCTACAGCTTCGAAAGAGTGTTTTATTGATTAGCGCTGGATTAATGCTCACCGGCTGTGCAAGCAACGAGACCGCTGGCGAATTAGTTGCGACGACGACTCCAATCAGCGCGGACACTCAGAAGGGTGAATTGGATCGCGACGCCGAGTTGCTTGCGCTTATGCGAGAAGTGGACCTCGACCCGTGCCCTGCAGAGGTACCGAACCCTGATGCAGCAATTCCTGGTTTGCCTGACCAAGATTTTGACTGTCTGGGTGACACATCGGTGATCTCGCTCGCCCAAGTTCGTGGAATGCCGATGATTGTTAACGTCTGGGCGTCCTGGTGTCCACCGTGTATTGAAGAATTGCCATTACTTGCACAAGCATCTCGTGACCTCAAAGGCAGAGCCGATTTCATTGGTATCAATATTGAAGATGACCCGACGAAAGCACTCCAATTAATGCAGGATTTTGATATCTCCTACCCATCTGTTTATGACCGCACCGGAGATACTCGTGCCCCGCTGAATATCCCGGGACCACCCGTTACCTACTTTGTCTCGCCAGAAGGCGTGATCATGGGTCGCTGGGACGGTTCAATTCCAAACGACCAAACTTTCGACGCTCTGCTTTTGCAGTACTTAGGAATAATCAGATGACCTGGTCAACCCGCGGAACGCTTATGCCCGGGTCAACGGACTCCTTGCCCACTTGGCTAGATCCGGTGGCGCGTGCGGTGGACGGAATTGAAGCGTCAAAGCTCACGCAATTCATTCCAACTGCTGGGGTGGGTGTTCACTCGGCCGTGCTCGTATTGTTTGGCGACCAAGAAGACATTCTCCTTATCGAACGTGCCACGGACAATAGCTTGCACAGTGGGCAGCCTGCATTCCCTGGCGGGCGAGTCGAGGCCACCGATCAATCAAGTTCAGATGCAGCCCTACGAGAAGCACAGGAAGAAACTGGATTGAATCCCGTAGGAGTTACGCCATTCGCGCAACTTCCAGATCTGTGGATCCCGATCAGTAATTATGTGGTGTCACCGATTCTCGGCTGGTGGCATAGCCCATCCGATGTGTACGCGCGGGACTCGAATGAAGTGGCCAGTGTTCACAGGATTCCCATTTCCGAATTTATTAATCCTGATAATCGGGTCCGGATTCGACATCCGTCTGGCTATATGGGCGACGCTTTTGAGGTAAATAATCTTCTGGTGTGGGGATTTACGGGGGGTCTTTTATCAACACTGTTTGAACTTTCAGGCTGGAGTATTCCTTGGGACCGCGATCGAGTGGTTCCTGTATGAAAAGTACATTTTCCCGCGGAGTACGGAAGTGAATACGGTTGACTGGATCTTGATTGGGGCCCTCCTGATTTTCGCCTGGGCTGGTTGGCGTCAAGGATTTGTAGCAGGAGTTCTGAGTTTCGCCGGTTTCTTGGGCGGTGGAATTGCGGCATTGATGTGGCTCCCAAGCGTTATTAAGTCATTCGTTTCAGATCAGACCATCTCGGTGATTGTTCTAGGTGTCGCAGTCCTTGCGAGTGCGATCTTGGGTCAAGTCTTGTTTTCTATTTTGGGTCGTCGATTGCGAGAGAGTTTGACCTGGAGGCCAGTAAAATTTGTTGATTCATTTGCAGGATCTGCGCTTAATGTTTTAGCCTTCGCCTTGGTGGGCTGGGTAATTGCAAGTGTGCTTGTGTTTTTGCCAAGCAACTCGATAGCCGGTCAAGTTGGTACTTCGCAGGTGTTGTCAACCCTTGACTCTCTGGTTCCCAATCAGGCCCGGGCAATATTTAGGAACGTCAGCACGTTGGTGGGTCAAACCGGAATTCCTAGAATCGTGAGTGGATTTGGACAAGATCCATCAACTGAAGTGGCTGAACCGGATGTAGAAATCTCGCCAGATGTCCTTCCTGTGATCAAGACTTTCACAGTTCGGTTAACGGGAGATGCAGAGCAATGTAATCAAAATGTTTCCGGGTCTGGCTTCTACTTTGCGCCAGGACGGTTGTTAACGAATGCACACGTGGTTGCGGGAGTTAGCGACCTACAGGTGCGACTTGAGGGTTTCGCAAAGTCGGTGCCTGGAAAAGTGATTTATTTTGATCCGCAAAAAGACGTCGCTGTGATTGCAACGCGGGTACTCAAAACCCGAGTTGCTCTGTTCGCAAAGGGCAGAGGTGCAGTTGGGGAAAACGCTGCAGTTGCTGGATTTCCTGGAGGTAATGGTTTGATTGCAACCCCGGCTCGAATCAGTGGAGTTCTCAGTGCGCGGGGTGAAAATATTTATGGTGACATTGGAGTTGAGCGTAAAGTCTACTCGCTTCGCTCCCGCGTAGTTCCAGGAAACAGTGGGGGTCCATTAGTGAATCAAGACGGTCAAGTTCTTGGTTTAGTCTTTGGATCCAACACTGATTCTGATATCGGCTATGCACTGACAAACAGTGAACTGCGGGAAGCTATTGCGGCCAGTGACTCGTGGACACAAAACGTTGGATCAGTTGACACGGGGAGTTGCGAACTCCGAGACTGATCATGGCCCTAATTTTGCAGGTACGTTCGCATGTCAAACAACACGCAATCGAACGGCGGTGGAGAGTGGTTCCTTGCTTGAAAGCCGATATGGCAGTTCTTCTCCCAATGTGGAACGCTGAATGATTTTGATGTACTCAGGCTTGATCTAGGGTGCGCAGCGCTCTGGTGCCCAACGTAAGAACACTGCCCACCACCACCAGCGCAGTAAGGATGGGGTAGACGGCTTTAACGCCAATGCCGTCGATCGCGAACCCGGTCACCAGCATTGCAATTGGAGGGAATGAGTAAAAGAGTGAAAGTTCAATTGCAAAAACCCGACCCTGTAGATCAGCGGGAACGCGAGTTTGAACGAGTGAGTTGATCAGAGGGTTCATGGGTCCCCAAGCCAGGCCGAGTAGAAAACCAAAACCTGCCAAGATGGGGAGCGGCGGCAGTAGCGACATAGGAATAAGTGCTGCCGCGGTTCCGATAAGAACCATGCGAGCAATTGTCTTGTAGCTAAATCTCCTTCTAAGCGTTCCGTAGAGGAATGCACCAACCACTCCACCGCCAGCCATCGCTGAAATCACTATTCCTAGGCCCATTGCGTTATCGGTGGACTCGAAATATACGGGGAGAACCAGACCCTCCGTTGGTAGATAGACACCCGCAAGAAAGATCATGGCGATCGTGATTGTTCGCAGGTAGGGGTCCCGCCAAAGCACCGTGAACCCTTGGGTTGCTTCATGCCAAAAACTGTGACTCGATTGCTCAGGTAATGCAGCCTTGGCTGCGCGAGCGTCTTGACCCGCGTCCCGAATCCGCAAGGCGAGAATGCACAGTGCCGCTACGACGAACAGGACCGCCGGTATCCAGAATGAATTGAGTGTGCCAAAAGCTGCAATTGACAGTGCCCCAATGAGAGGACCAAGAGTAAAGCCAAGGGCGAATAGCCCCTCATACACACCATTAAGTTCATCGCGATTGATCTTTGCCGCTGCTGCTACGTCGGGAATAATTGATTTTCGTGCGGTATATCCGGCTGGATCAATAACCGCTCCCAAAACTGCAAGCGCAAGAATTAGGCTGAAAGTTAAGTCGGTGAAGAGGGCTAACACTGGGAAGGCGACAACGGAAATCGCCGAGGCCAAGTCGGTAATAATACTGAGCTGGCGTCTGCCGAATCGGTCGACCGCGTACCCGACCAGCGGTGTGACGAAAAGCGCAGGAAGGGCTGAAAGTGCGGCGACGATTCCAGCTGCAGAGGCAAGACCGGTGTTATTCAACACCAGCCAAGGGATCGTGACCATGACAATTCCATTACCGACTGATGAAGCAATGTTTGCACTTTGCAGCAAAACAACCTGGCGAGTGAAGTACTGTTTTGCGGCCAATTAAAGTCCGCCGACTTCAAGTGACTGAATTACTTGCTTCGCACGCTCACGAATCTCTTCGAGGTCATCGCGTTGCGCAGCGGCTGCGACAGGTCTTGACATACGGTGATTCGATGCAAAATGTTCGCTGTTTCGGTCGAGATAGTCCCAGTACAAGGTGGTGAAAGGGCATGCATCTTCACCGGTTCGTTTTTTTGGATCAAAAGCACAACTGCCGCAGTAGTTACTCATTCGTGAAATATATGCACCGCCAGCGATATACGGCTTGGTCATCATGGCACCGCCGTCTGCGTGCATTCCCATCCCGATCACATTGGGCACCATGACCCAGTCGGCCGCGTCAATGAAACTCACGCGCATCCAATTCAATAAATCTTGCGGTCTCATGCCGACCAATTGGGCCAGGTTGCTCACAAGCATTAGACGTGGAATGTGATGTACCCAGGCCCTTTTTTTGACATCTGAAATTATTGAGCCCATGCAGTTCATTTGTGTCGCTTGAGGGTCTTCGAATAGGGGTAAGAGCTTTCGATCCGAACCCAGGGAATTTTCTTCTCGGTACGTGTCGGGAAAGTGCCAGTAGATGCGATTGATGTATTCGCGCCAACCGATAACTTGACGAACGAATCCTTCGATACTGGATAGAGGAATGCCACCTTCGTCGTATCTGTTGATTGCGGCCTGGACTACTTCACCCGGATGAAGAAGCCCAACGTTGAGGTAGGGGCTAAGCAGGGAATGATTGACGGTCCAGGTGTCCGTTGGCATCGCGTCCTCGTAGGGACCAAAGTCAGCGAGGGAATGCTCGAGGAAATATTCGAGTTGCATGAGGGCCCCGGCACGAGTGGTGGCCCATGTTCCATCGGGATAGTCACCCCATGTGTTGTAGTCACTTAGTCGATCCCGCACTTGGAGGTCGATTGAGTCCAGGTCAAAGTGCAAGGGGTCTGGCCACGGGTGTGCAGGCTGTCCCTTCTTGGGGCGCGGCGGAGGAAGTCTGTTGTCTTGATCAAAGTTCCACTGACCGCCAATTGGTTGATCACCATCCATCAAAATATTTAGACGCTTGCGTTGCCACCGGTAAAAATACTCCATAGTTAAAGACTTGTAGCCACTTGACCATTGTGTGAATTGCTCTTGTGTGGTTAAGAAATTATTGTTGGGAAACAATTCAATGTTGAGTGAATTGAGAATTCTTAACATTGAGCGCGAACTAGGACTCGTACTGACTACCGGGACCCCAGGATAAGCAGCGGTAAGTTCAGCAATCCCAGTGTGAATGTTTGCCGCTTGAATTGTCGTAACGTGAAAACCGTCGTCCTGAAGTTCAGTGGCCAAGTGTTGGGCACATGAGAGCATGAAGAACAGTCTCTGGGCATGCCAACGCCGTGCCTTGATCATGTCTTCGCTTTCAATGAAAACAATGTGGTCAGTTGCTGGGTGGGCAGTGCCAAGTGCCCCGTGTGATCGAGACAGCTGATCAAATGTAACGAGGATTAATCGTTTGGGAGACTTCACGAACCCAGCATTCCGGTAAAGAAGGAATTAAGCTCAATGGGATTGATCTCTATAGGGCGGAAGGACGTTGATTCAAGGGTTGCTAACGCTCGCACGGACAAAGCCTTAGCTCCGATCTCGTTGCCGCGTGCCTGGTGGGTGAGCGCTGCACCCATTTGCGCGCACGCTCGCCAGAAGTCCCGTTCTACCGAGGGTGCGCAGCGCCACCTTTGCTCGGCGACTTCATGGACGTGAAATGGCAAACCCTGTGCGCGGTACTCGGTTATTTCGCTCCATGCCTGTTGTGTCGAAATAGCATCTCGTTCTGGAACTTGGGGAAAAGTATCCCTTGAGATCCGCTCCCCACGCAATGGCCGTCCGAGTCGATCGCGTGCTTGCATATTGGAATTCGTTGTCGGATTCATTATTGTGTTGCGTACTTCCGCAACCAGGGGAGGAGGAGGTCAGTAAAGGCGCGTGGATTTTCTTCATGCGGAAAATGGCCGGTGGGCATTAACTCGCGGGCATAATCTCCGTCCACCATCGACGAGTTGTCAATTTCATCACTCGAAATCATGGGGTCGTATTCACCGAAAATATCGAGAACGGGTGCGGCTATCGGTCGGGCAAGTGATTCCTGGAACCTGCGACCATCACTTCGGTAAAGCGATCGAATTGCCCAGCGGTGAAATTCGATCGCCGTGTGCGCTGTTGGCCAGTTTTGGTAAGCGGCTTGGAAAGTGCTGCGGACTTCCGGGCTTAACCAGGAAGGATCATGTGAGAATTTTTCAAAGAATCGACCGATATTGACCCCACTGTTTTTCGTGTAGTACCGCTCCGGCACAAATGGCAATTGGAGTCTGGCCAAGTAGGTGAATCCCGAGCGCTGGGCGCTGTTGCGAAGTAGCGAGTTTCGCAAGACTTTTGGGTGTGCACCGGTCACACTCACGAGCGCGGCCACTGCTTCGGGGCTTTGCGCCGCCATGGTCCATCCGATTACCGAGCCAATTCCGTGCCCAATGACTGTTGCTCGCACCTCACCCAATGAGCGAATTACGCTTACGCAGTCACGCGCCAGTGTCGTCGGGTCGTATCCCTGTGGAGGGTGATCTGAACCTCCGTATCCGCGCAGATCCATGGCGATAACTCGATAGCCAGACTCGGCCAGTGGCGCAATGAGTTCGCGCCACGTCCACCAGAAACTGGGGAAACCGTGCAAGAGCAGAATGGCAGGGCCAGATCCCATTTCAACAACGTGAAAACGCGCACCATTCGCCGAAACATTGCGGTGATTCCAAGGACCGGGTGTCGCGATTGCCGCGTCAGGTGTGGTCACGAACGGTTGTTTATTTGCCGAGAGCAGAAAGAGTTTCGGAAGTCTTTTTCCATTCAGCGCTTGCTAGGGCCGGGGCCTTGACATCCTTTCTCTTTGCTTTGATTACGAGTCCCAGAGTTCCGGCCGCGAGGAAAAGTAGCGCAGCAACAATTAAGAAACCAGCCCAAACAGGAAGCCCGAGTGCGACTAAGGCGTAGGCGACCGTGATCAGAATAAACAGGCCGCCGATTGACAATAGCGAGATCGCGATAACGGCAAGGAGCGAAATCTGACCAATAACTTTGCTGGAGGTAGAAAGTTCGGTGGTCGTTAGGTTTACCTGTGCGGTAAGAAGTCGTTTGCCGTCGGTGATCGTATTCGCAAATAGTTGCTTCAAGCTCTGCTGCTGAGACTGCGATGACACTTTGTACCCCTTCCCAAACCACGTCTGAGTCTGAAGGCTACCGCGGATCAGGGCTTGATTGCGGGTCACCCTGCTGATACACGTCTGGAATACCGTCGTTGTTGCTGTCGGCATCCTCGATCAAAGCCAACCGGGCGTAGTGCCTACCCCGTGAGAGCAGCATGAAGGCTGCGATCACGGCCGCAATTACGGAAGCAGCAAGAACCGCAATCTTTGCGCTCTCCAAGTAAAGCTCGTTATCCGCGTAGCCCAGTTCGCTGATGAGAAGTGCCACGGTGAAACCGACGCCGGCCAAGAAACCGACAGCCGTGACGTCACGCCAAGCAATCCCAGGGCTCAAACTTGCGCGAGTGAATCGGGCCATGATCCACGCCATGCCAACAATTCCAATTGGCTTTCCAAGCACCAAGCCGATCATGATTCCCAGTGCGATGGGTGATTGAAGTGGTTCAATGATTCCGGTGGCTCGCAAATCAACCCCAGCGGCAAAGAGTGCAAATACTGGAATAGCGAAGCCGGCACTGATCGGGTGAATAATGTGAATCAAGTTGTCCGCGGGCGACTTTTTCTCGCCGGGATCCAAGCGGACGCGGGTTAGGAATCCGAATGCCACACCGGCGACCGTTGCGTGAACACCGCTCTTGTAACACAAGTACCAACCGATGATCACGAGTGGAATGTAAATAATCGGAGAAGAGATTCGGTACTTCTGCAATAGCCAGTAGGCGAGAAGCGTGCCTAAGAATCCAGCAAACCAGAGCATGGCGAATTTATCTGAGTAAAAGATCGCGATAACGCTAATTGCGCCAAGGTCGTCGACTACCGCTAATGTGAGGAGAAATGCGCGCAATGCGACCGGAAGTTTGCGACCAAATACAGCTAAAACGGCTAGCGCGAACGCAATATCGGTCGCCATGGGGATTCCCCAGCCTCGCGTTGAACCGTCGGGCATCATGAGATTCACGATCACGTAAAAAAGCGCTGGTACGACCATGCCGCCGATAGCTGCTGCTGCGGGAACAATTGCCTGTGCGGGCTTAGAGAGTGATCCGAGAACTAGTTCATGTTTGAGTTCAAGACCCACAACAAAGAAGAAGATTGCTAGTAGGGCGTCCGCTGCCCAGACGCCCAGTGTGAGATTCAAGCCAAGGTCGGCGGGCCCAATCTTGTAGTCAACCATGTTGAAATAGCTGTCACCCCAAGGGGAGTTTGCCCACACGAGAGCCAAAACAGCCGCGAAAAGCAGGATGCCGCCGCCAACAGTTTCATTGCGCAGCTGACTGAGAAGCCATCCCCGTTCACCAAGACTCGGGCGCGACAGGATCTCATTGTTGACCATGGAAGCACTCTACTAAAGACCAATTGAGCAGGTTGGTTAGCGCATTTAGCGGTTGGAGATCAATTGTCGGAACTCGAAGCCTCAAGGCCAGTTGAAATCAGATTCATTACGGCAGGGTCAGCGAGTGTTGTTGAGTCACCAATATTGCGGTGTTCTGCAACGTCTTGCAGTAGCCGCCGCAAGATTTTTCCAGATCGGGTCTTGGGCAACTCCGGGACGATCATGATTTGGCGTGGTTTAGCAATTGGCCCGATTTCTGTCGCGACATGGTTACGGAGTTCCTTTACCAATTCTGTGCCGTCAGCACCGTCCATGCCGGATCGCAGAATCACGAAAGCAACAATTGCCTGTCCGGTCGTGTCGTCGGATGCCCCAACCACCGCAGCCTCGGCGACGCTTGAGTGAGATACCAACGCTGACTCGACTTCTGTAGTTGAGATTCGGTGACCGGAAACATTCATGACGTCGTCTACCCGACCCAGTAGCCAAATTGCGCCGTCGTCGTCAAATTTTGCGCCGTCGCCTGCGAAATAGTATTGAGGCCACTTGGACCAATACGTGTCGACAAACCTTTGGTCGTCTCCCCAAATCCCACGCAGCATCCCTGGCCATGGTTGCGTGAGCACCAGGAAACCACCATGTCCGTCGCCGAGTTCAGTTCCTTGCTCGTCAACGATTGCTAGGCCAATGCCAGGAAGTGCTCGCATCGCGGAGCCGGGCTTCGTTGCCGTAACACTGGGAATCGGGGAGATCATTATCCCTCCCGTTTCTGTTTGCCACCATGTGTCAACGATCGGACAATTGCTCCCGCCGATTACTTCGCGGTACCACATCCAAGCTTCGGGGTTGATCGGTTCACCGACTGATCCAAGGAGTCGAAGCGAACTCAAATCATGTGAGCCTGGTAATTCGTCACCCCACTTCATGAATGTTCGAATCGCTGTCGGTGCCGTGTACAAAGTGGTTACTCCGTGCCGTTCAACAATGTCCCACCAACGGTCTTTACCCGGTGTGTCTGGCGTTCCCTCGTAGATCACCTGTGTGACGCGGTTGGCAAGTGGTCCGTAAACAATGTAGGAGTGTCCGGTCACCCAACCAATGTCGGCGGTGCACCAGTAAACGTCTGAATCAGGCTTGAGGTCAAACACAACTCGATGCGTGTACGCGACCTGAGTCAGGTACCCACCCGTTGTGTGCAGAATTCCTTTCGGTTTGCCAGTGGTTCCTGAGGTATACAAAATAAACAGTGGGTGCTCGGAATCAAATGCGAGCGGCGTGTGTTCCTCGGATTGTTGATCAACGAACTCATGCCACCACACGTCTTTTTCGCCCCAGGTCACGTCATTGCCGCAGCGCTTAACAACCAAAACATTATTTACCGATGGACAGGCGGCAACGGCTTCGTCTACGGCGGGCTTCAATGCCATGACGCTTCCCCGACGATTCTGTCCGTCCGCTGTGATTACTAGCTTTGCCTGAGCATCTTGAATTCGGCTGCGAAGTGCTTCTGCGCTGAAGCCAGCGAAGACAACCGAATGCGCAGCCCCGACTCGAGCGCATGCGAGCATGGCCACAACAGCTTCGGGGATCATGGGCATGTAGATCGCAACTCGGTCACCCGCGGTTACTCCAAGCTCTTGGAGTGCATTAGCGGCCTTGGAAACTTCCCCCATGAGTTCCCGGTAGGTGATGTTGCGCTGGTCACCAGGTTCACCCTCGAACCGAATTGCGACCTGGTCTCCGAAACCTGCATGAACATGACGGTCAACGCAGTTGTAGGCAACGTTGAGTGTGCCACCGACAAACCACTTAGCAAAGGGAGCGTCGGACCAATCGAGGACTTCAGTGAAGTCCGTGTCCCAATCAAGTTCACGGGCCTGCTGTTCCCAGAATCCGAGCCGGTCTGCATCTGCCTGTGTGTAAAGGTCTGCCGTTATGTTGGAATTTTCGGCGAACTCGGTGCTCGGGGGGAAGGTCCGGTTTTCGCGAAGCAGATTGTCGAGGGTTTCGTGGTCTTGGGACATTTCGGTGAGCCTCCCTTACATTGCGTGGGTTTAATCTATCCAAATTGCGTTGCGGGAAAGTAGGGGATTCGAAAATCGAAGGCGCTGGCATGAAGGTTTTAGCAATATGTACCGTTGGACCATGACCACCCCACCCCTTGAATTAGTTGCCGGTTGGGGCCAGGTTCAACAGTTCACAAATGCGGCAAGAACCGATATAGACGAAGTGCTCTGGCGGAGGGATATCCGTGCTGCCTCAACCCAGGTAGCCAAGTCTTCGATCGCGCGAGGCGGAGCAGACTCGGCGGCACTCGAGGGCGCAGACCTTGTCGGCGTTGAGCAGTCACCCATGGGAAAAGTGCTTGCCGCGAGTTTGGCAGCAACAGTGGAAGCCCCGAAATTTAATGACATTTGGATGCGTGCGCCACTTCAAGTCATAACCGGACTGCACACCCTTGTTGCAAAAGAGTTTCTTCCCCGAGAACAGCTAGCTCGACCTAGATTGGATCAGAGTGCTGACGACCCCCTGCATATTGGCGGGCTCCCTGAGCACACTGAGGTCCCAAGTGCACTCATGCGACTGTCCCAGCAGTGCTCAGCCACGAAAATTCCAGCCGTAATCGAAGCCGGCTACGTGCACGGTGAAATCATGCGATTGCGTCCATTTACCTGGGGTTCAGGGCTGGTCGCCCGGGCAGCCGTGCGTACCGTTCTCAGTGCCAGAAGTCTTGACCCGTCAAACTTCACCATCCCAGAAAACGGAATGTTTGAGTCAACTCGAACCGCGTATGTGAACGCCATTAGAGATTTTGCCACAGGCACTCAAGAAGGAATTGAAAGTTACTTCGCGTGGTTCTCAGCCAGCCTTGGGCTTGGTGCGAGAGCTGTTGTTCTCGAGTAGGTCGAGCAATGGAAAGTTGATAAATATGTTGCTTAAGTTCGCAGGCCGCGCTTGCGGGCATACCAGGCGATTCCCAGGGCAACTGCACCGATTGCGACACCAGCACCGGTGGCTACCGCTTGCTTCTTCTCAGCTCTAGATTGCATTGCAACAGGTTTTTTAAAATCCAGAATGGTCCAGCCCTTTTCCTGAGCGACCGATCGAAGTTCACTGTCTGGATTGACCGCGAAGGGGTTGCCCACAATTTCCAGCATTGGAATATCAGTTTGGGAATCTGAATACGCGAAACACTCACCTAGGGCATAGCCGTATTCCTCGGCGAGGGTGAACATGGCTTCGGCCTTACCCTCGCCATAGGCGTAAAAAATAATTTCACCGGTGTAGTGGCCGTCTTCGACTGCGACTTGGGTGCCAATTGCAAGGTCTGCACCCAACCTAGCTGCAATCGGTTCAACAACTTCGGTGCCAGAAGAAGAAATAACAATTACATGATGCCCTTGGGCCTTGTGCTCAGCGATCAGGTCAATCGCCTCTTGGTAAATCAATGGGTCAATAATCGTGTCAAGAGTTTCGCTGACAATTGTTTGGACTTTCTCAACATCCCAGCCGGTGACGAGTTCGGACATGTATTTGCGCATAACTTCCATTTGATCGTGATCAGCGCCCGAAGCTAAGAACATGAATTGGGCGTAAGCGCTTCGCATAACGTCGGCGCGACCGATCAGGCCTTCCTTGTAGAAAGGTTTGGCGAACACGAAAGAACTTGATTTAGCCAAAATTGTCTTATCAAGATCAAAAAACGCGGCCACGGGCATGCCTAAAGGTAGCGCATAACCTGAGTTGTCCACAGCCTTGAAAATCACTATTAACAAATCGAGTGTGATGTCGTTGAGTTAAGGCATGTCGCAGTCACCAGAAGTTTTGCTCATTACTTTGAACCATGAAGTCATTAATTACGTATCAGAGGTAGTTGACCCGCTGGGAATTCAACTACAAGTAGTTGGATCACCACTCGTGTCTCGTGAGACTTGGGAGGCAGCGCCCTTCGTGCTGGTCGGGTCAGACCTTGCGGGAGTCTGCGTTGAGAATCGCGTACCTCGTCGCGCTCACTTGGTCGTGGTGCACGCGCAACTCGAAAGTGAAAGTGAAAAGCAAAGTGGAGTTGAACAAGGGTCGGCGAGTGAGCGCGATATTTGGCGCCATGCCGTAGCGTTGGGTGCCGAGAATGTTTTAGAACTACCGAACGCCAATTTTTGGTTAGCAGACGCACTCTCCGAGTTTGCCGTCCGAGAATCGATTTCCGGGGCCGCTATCAGCAACGTAATTTCCGTTGTGGGAGGTAGTGGCGGGGCTGGAGCATCAACTTTCGCGGTAACCCTCGCAGCGGCAGCCGTTGCACAAGGATTGACTTCGGTACTGGTTGACCTCGATCAGTTTGGCGGCGGTATCGACTTGATCCTTGGTGCTGAGGAAGTTTCGGGGACACGGTGGCCAGACATCGATTCAGGCGCAGGACGTATTGCCGGTGAAACCTTGTCCACGGCACTCCCGCGATCCAATGGCGTGGCATTCCTTTCCCAAAGTAGAACGGCTCCGAGTGAGTTGGGAATAGAAGTTGTGGCGGCGGTAGTTGACGCCGCTAAGCGTGCATTCGACGTTGTGATACTTGACCTTCCACGCGGTGCTAGCGGCTGCAATGAACTCCTGCTCGGGCAAAGTTTCATGACGTGCATCGTCGCACGAAACCACGTGCGTCCGATTGCAGCGAGTATCGCCTTGGCGCAATGGGTTAAGAGAATCGGGAGTGAAGTCCGCTACGTCTTGATCAGCGACTCGAAAGGGCTTGGCTTGCCAGACGTATGTGGTGCCCTAGGCAATCCGAACTTAACTGAAATCGCTTTCATGCCTGCCATGACAACACGAGCCGATGAAGGTGATCCGCCAGGAACAAACTCCGGGTATCGGGACGTGTGTCGGGCATTACTGGGTGAATTGTTCAAGAAGAGTGCAAAGAAAGTGGCATGAACCAAGCATTGGCGAATCGAGTTCGCAATCGTTTGATTTCATCCAATTTGACGGCTTCCCGTTTACATGTCCTTGGTGCATTGCGCGAAGAAGGAGTTGTAATCAGCGAAGAGGCCGTTGATGAACTGGCATTAGTACTTGATCGAGAGTTCAACGGTGCGGGAGTCTTGCAACCACTATTGGAAGAGCAAGGGGTCACCGATGTCTTAGTCAATGGTCCGAATTCGGTGTGGCGGGATCGCGGTCGCGGACTTGAACTCACCCAAATTTCTTTCAACTCTGATCAAGAAGTTCGCCGATTGGCCCAACGACTGGCCTCAACGGCTGGCCGCAGACTCGACGACGCAGCCCCTATGGTCGACGCGCAATTGCGTGACGGGACCCGGTTGCACTGCGTCCTGGCACCAATCTCAACGGACGGCACAAGTATTTCGTTGCGCATACCCAGCGCCCGGAACTTTACTTTGGACTCACTTGTGGCCGCCGGTTCAATTGATGCGGAGATTGCAGAACTCCTCATTTCGATTGTCACCGGTCGACTTGCATTCTTGGTGAGTGGAGGCACAGGTACGGGAAAGACCACCGTACTCTCCGCCCTACTTGCGCACGTCAATCCAGCGAATCGAATCGTGATCGTTGAAGACTCGGCAGAACTCAACCCAGCTCACCCGCATGTTGTACGAATGCAGAGTCGACTGGCAAATGTTGAGAACCAAGGTGCGATCACGCTCCGGGACTTGGTGCGCACCTCCCTTCGTATGCGCCCGGATCGAATAGTCGTGGGTGAAGTTCGTGGACCCGAGGTTGTCGAGTTACTCATGGCCCTCAATACCGGGCATGAGGGAGGCTGCGGAACCATTCATGCCAACAGCGCTGAGGCTGTTCCAGCCAGGCTGGCTGCACTTGGATTGACAGCGGGGATTGATCGCCTAGCACTGCACGCTCTGATCGGTTCAGGACTGGATGCTGTCATTCACCTATCGCGTTCAGGCGGGCAGAGATACATCGACGGAGTCCACGTGTTGGACTTCAGCCCGCAAGGCCTAGTCACAACTCGAGCAGCGCTCACTCGCCGAGGTGATTCGTGGATCAAGGAGTCGGGCTGGACCGATCTAGAGAACCGATGTAAAGACGCTGCCGCGTGATCTTTTTTGCGGCACTCGCGGCGGCCCTTTGCGCATGGTTTTTTATTCCCATGCGTTCAACCACCAGACTCAGTGGTCTTTCGCCGGAAACGGCGATAAGAGTAGGGCTGCTCGGCTCCTTGAACTCGTTTGCGCATAAGTTCGGTGCTCGCGGTCGCAGAGAAAAATCAGCTCTGCGCGACCAAACCCTCCGCGCGATTGCCGTTCTTGTTGCTGAACTCAATGCAGGGCACGCTCCCGAAAATGCTTTGGTCAGTGTCGGTGCGCACGTATGGCCACGCGCGTACCGTGCGGCACAGTCGGGAGGGGATACATGTGAGGCGTTGATTTGGGATTCGAAGTTACGTCCAGAGCTGCGGTCCCTAGCTGCATGTTGGCAGGTAGGGATGAACAGTGGTGCGGGTTTGGCTGACAGTATTTCGCAGTTGTATGTCGCGTTACTGGAACAGCAGGAGGTACGAGCTCACCTAGAAGCTGAGTTGGCGGGCCCGCGAGCCACCGGGGTCACTTTAGGTTTCCTTCCCGGGGTCGGAATCGTGTTGGGGTACATGCTCGGGGCGGAGCCATTAACGTGGTTCTTTTCAAGTCTGATTGGTGCGGCGGCCTTTACGTTTGGAATAGGAATGACGGCACTCGGTGTCTGGTGGACTTCGCGTATCGCGCACAATGTTGAGGCTCTGCTGTGATCGTGATCGCGGCGATCCTCGCGGCTTGGAGTGTCTTTTTGTTCATGAAGCCACTTCCCGCGAGTCGCAGACCACGAAATCGACTTTCACGCCTGGTAGATCACGAGTCAGATCAGAAGGTGTCTCAAGAGTCTGCAATCCCTTCTGGAGTATTGCGATTATTGGGCGCAGCGGGTGGAGCGTTAGTTTGCTGGACGTTCGCGGGCACCCTCGGCTTAATCCTTGGGTGTGGTGCAGGGTTATATCTAATTCAGGGCCTTCAGAAACGAGAAGGTAAACCTGCAAATATGCGGAATATCGCGCTTGCACGGGACACGCCAATCTTCATTGACCTACTGGCCGCCACCTTGATTTCAGGTGCCAGCATGCGCAATTCCTTGGAAGCTGCCACTTCTGCGATGGCTGAAAGTCCAGTACGCGACCGACTAATGCCCGTGTTGGCCGCCATTGATTTAGGAGCCGATCCGCGGGATGCATGGAGCGCATTGACAGGTGAGCCCATATTGGGCCAGTTGGCGTTAAGCGTTATGCGCTCGTATGACACTGGGTCAGGGATTGAACCGGTTCTCGTGGGAATAGCGGGTGAGATGCGCAGGGAGCAAAGGTCCCGGGTCGAGGTTGCTGCGCGAACCGCCGGCGTGAAAGCGGTCATTCCACTCGCAGTGTGCTTTTTACCAGGATTCTTCGCACTGGGAGTTGTTCCGATCATTGCATCCCTCGCTGAATCCACAGGTTTCCTCACCGGGTGACAGGTAATCCACATAGTGGCGTTTGCCTCTGTTTGCATCTGTTTACTTGATTGAGACTCTCCCTGTTACCGAAATTCGGAAAACAGAGAGGCACCAATGAAGACAAGATCCGCGAAAATAGTTACATCCCTCAAGGACGACACCGGGCTCACAACGGCTGAATACGCAATCGGAACTGTGGCGGTTGCTGGACTAGGCGGCATTTTTGCCAAACTTCTTGGCAGTGAAGTTGTGCGCGACGCCCTTTGGTCGATTCTGACCAATGCGTTCTCCCGGTTCTTTGGTTAAAAGGTGAAAATTCGATGTGGTGGTTTCTTGGGTTGGTTCGCCGACCCAAGAAACCGCACTCAATTGAAGCAGGATCAAGGGATGGCTACTTTGGAAACGGCACTCATGATTCCAATCCTGCTTGCAGTAACTTTTGTTTTCATTTCAGGGATCTCAGTGGGTGTTCAAGCCCTCTCACTCAGCGATGCAACCCGAACGGCTGCAAGGGAATTAGCCCGCGGAGCAAGTGAAAACTCAGTGCGCCAATTGTTTGGTCGGAATCAGCCTGAAGCGCAGCTCAGTATTAGTTGGGAAACTGACACGGTCTCGGTCGAATCGCGTAAACGCGGAGAGCTTGGGGCAGGCGCAATACGTTTCGCCCCCTTTGACATCACTCAGAGTCACACGGCACCAAGGGAATGGCTCAATGCGCAATGACAATAAACCCAATAGAGGTGAAGAGGGCAGTGTCACCATCTTGACATTGACACTGGGATTCGTCATTTGCTGCGCTGGTGTTCTTGGACTGCTGTTCGTTCAGCTGACTCTGGCTCGCGCCACACTGGGAAGCTATGCGGATCTCGCGGCGATTGCTGCGTTACAAACAGTTGGCGAGCCCTGTGCGGCAGCGGAAACAATCGCTGTTCGAAATGGTGTTGAACTCTCAGGTTGTGAACTCTCATTTGGGCGGGTGGTCGTTGAAGTGCAAATGACCGCACCCAAGTTGCTGTCGCGATTTTCCAACATTGATGTTTTGGCTGTTACGGCTCGGGCTGGGTACTAAGGAGTGTCAGGATCTTGATGGCACCTGATTTACTCAGTGGCTCGTTGCCGTTTCCACACTTAGGCGACTGGATACAACTAGGGCAACCAAAGTCGCACGAGCATGCTTGGACGGCATCACGGGTGGCACTTATCCAATCAAAGGCATTGTTGAAACCAAACTCGGCAATGCCCGCCCCTCCTGCGAGTCCGTCGTAGATAAAGATTGTGATTTCTCCGGTGTCAGGGTGTAAAGGTGTTGACACTCCGCCAATGTCCCAGCGGTCGCAGCTCGCAAAGAGTGGCAGCATTCCAATGCTGGCATGTTCGGCCCCGTGAATCGCGCCCGCTAAGTCGGAGTCTTCAACATTCGTCTCACTCAGTGGGAACGTCCACCAGAGCGCTTTTGTTTGCAAGGATCGAACGGGTAGGTCGAGAAGAACGGTTCCGAGGTTTTCTCCAGTGAAGTGCCTGCGAGCAAATGAAACAGTCTGGGAGGTCACTTCAACCTCTCCAAAATGGATCCGAAAACTAGGTGTGATTTCCCGCATGGATTCCTCATTAAGAATGCGAATATCGCTGACATCACGAGCGAATGTCGTGTAGTCCACAGGTGTTGCCTCGACCAACGCAACGCATTCCACGAGGTCTAGTTCGTGAACCACGAAAGTTTCCCCTTGGTGGGTGTACACCGCGCCTTCATGAACACTCTGATGCGATGCGGCGTTGTCAACATAACCACACAGTCGACCTGTTCCAATTTCAACAACACGAACGGTTTCACCACCGGTCCCGCGCAGGTCAGCGAGTGAACTAGCCTGCTCCGTCTTTGTCCAGAACCAACCGGTTGGTCGTGTGCGAAGCAATCCAAGACCCACAAGGCTTTCGAGAACCTTCGGTGCGTTGGCAGGAAAGAACTCTGTGATGTCCTCGGAGGTAATCGGGATTTCTTGGGCGGCCGCGCACAAATGAGGAGCCATGACGTACTCATTTGCAGGGTTGGAAATCGCCACTTCAACGTTCGAGTCAAAAAAACTTTCTGGGTGGTGCAAGACATATGTGTCCAGTGGATCTTCACGGGCAACGAAAATTGCTAACGCCTCTTCGCCTCTTCGCCCGGCTCTGCCAACCTGTTGCCAGAGTGAGGCTTTTGTCCCCGGCCACCCGGCAGTGATCACAACGTCTAATCCGGTTATGTCGATACCGAGTTCAAGTGCATTGGTTGCAGCCATTGCCCTGATTCCGCCGGAACGTAGATCACGCTCCAATTCACGACGCTCGTGTGCGAGATACCCCCCGCGATATGCACGAACCATGTGTTCAATATCGGAGGGTTCGAAATCCTGCTTGAGTAGATCCTTTGTTTCCTGCGCAACGTATTCGACCCCGCGGCGACTCCTAGCAAAGGCAACAGCTTGATTGCCGCTGGGAACAATACGTGCAAGCAGTCGCGCGCTTTCGTCGAGTACGCCACGCCTTGTATCAGTGTTGAGAATTGTTGGTGGTTGCCAAAAAACAAATGTCCGCTGTGGAATTGCTGCAGTATTTTCAGTGAAAGCGGTAGCAGGTCGACCCGTCAGCATGGACAAACTTAATGTTGGATTACCGGACGTTGCCGAAGCAGCGAGGACCGTGGGAGTCGCTCCGTATTTCTTAGCGATTCGCAAAAGCCGCCTGATAATCATGGCGACGTGTGCACCGAAGACACCTTTGTAACTGTGGGCTTCATCAATAATGACGAACTGTAAGTGGCGAAAAAAGTGTGCCCAAAATTTATGCCCGGGCAAAATCGAAAAGTGCAGCATGTCGGGATTGGTCAGTAGATAGTTTGCATGCTTACGCATCCATTGGCGATTCTCATGTGAAGTGTCGCCGTCGTACACCCCTGCGCGAAGTCCGGGTACGTGCCATGAATTTAGAGTTTCGAGTTGATCCGCCGCTAATGCTTTTGTCGGAGAAAGGTAGATCACCGTTCCGCCATTTAGTGTGGCGGTAATGGCAGGTGTGTTGAAGGCGATTGTTTTGCCGGTTGCCGTTCCTGTGGCAAGAATTGAGTCAGTCCGAGTCTGTGCGCTGTTCGCAAAATCCACTTGATGCTTCCAGAGGGACTCGATGCCATGTTCTTGCAGTGAGCTGCGAAGGGCGGGTGCGACCCATTCGGGCCACGGACCCAAGACGCCGGGATTTTCAGGGATTACCCGAGAGTGCACAATTTCCTCGCCCGATTCCATGAGGGAGGCTGGGTCGACAAGCATAGGGATATCTTGCCTTGGGCTGACGAGCGTGCGATCTTCTGCCAAGGTAAGTCAATGGAATTCGTTGCTAGTACAGGGGTAGGCGACTCGGGGATCGAAGTGAACCTTGTGGCATGCACGAACGATCTCGACGTGGAAACGGTTGATCAATTCAAAGAGAACGTACTTCCGATGCTCTGTGAGGGTCAACATCCACTGATAGTTGACCTATCGGGGGTGGCATTCGTGGATTCCACCGGTCTCGGGGGCCTGATAACCGCCCTCAAGCGTGCTCGCGAATCCCAGGTTGGACTTGACCTGGTCGTCAATACCGAACGAGTGTCCCGACTGCTCGCAATTACCGGACTTGACGTCCTATTGCCTATCTATGAATCCCGTGAATTGGCCTTGGCTTCATATTAGTCAATTTTCTTTTTACCCTTTGTCATATTCATCATGATAAATCAGTAGGCTCTCCCACGAGGAAATTCACATATTGATGTGTGCATTGCTGGAAGTGTGCATTGCGCGGGTGTGACCACCAAGTTAATTAACGAGGAGACCAATGATCAAGTTCGCAGATGTCACGTTGGAGGGGAGCAACCAGACAATCGTCCTGGTCGTAGCTGCCATCGCCATCGCAGCACTGGTAGTTGCAGCAGTCCTGGTTCGCCAGGTATTGAGCGCAGACCAAGGAACCGACCGTATGCAGGAGATTGCAGGGGCAATCCAGGAGGGCGCGTCCGCTTTCCTGAGTCGTCAATTTAAGACCCTGGCAATTTTTGCGGTTGTCGTGTTCTTCGTGCTGTTCATACTCCCGGCTGACACCACAAGTGAGCGAGTTGGTCGAAGCATCTTCTTCCTCGTGGGAGCAGTCTTCTCCGGTGTGACCGGCTACATGGGAATGTGGCTCGCGGTCCGCGGAAACGTTCGAGTCGCAGCCGCAGCTAAAGACGGCACCGAACAGAAGGCAATGAAAATCGCGTTCCGCACAGGTGGCGTGGCCGGTATGTTCACTGTTGGGCTAGGCCTGTTCGGCGCAGCACTAGTTGTACTCGTCTACAAAGGTGAAGCACCCAAGGTCCTTGAAGGATTCGGCTTCGGAGCAGCACTTCTTGCCATGTTCATGCGTGTTGGCGGCGGTATCTTCACCAAAGCAGCTGACGTCGGTGCTGACCTGGTCGGCAAAGTTGAGCAAGGAATCCCCGAAGATGACCCCCGCAATGCGGCAACAATCGCCGACAACGTGGGCGACAACGTGGGCGACTGTGCCGGTATGGCAGCTGACCTCTTCGAGTCCTATGCGGTAACCCTGGTTGCAGCACTCATTCTTGGTAAAACAGCTTTCGGCGAGCTTGGACTCGTCCTCCCACTCGTGATCCCTGCTATCGGTGTTCTTACCGCTGTCGTGGGAATCTTCGCTGTTTCACCCCGTGCTACTGACAGGTCGGGAATGTCCTCAATCAACCGAGGCTTCTTTATATCTGCCGCGATTTCAGCGGTGCTCGTGATCCTCGCGGTCTTCACGTGGGTCCCCGAATCGTGGAGCGAGATTGAAGGAATTGGTGGAATCGCAGCAACAGAAGCAGCAGACACAATCAGTCCACGCCTGTACGTGATTGGCGCAGTCTTCATTGGAATTGTGCTCGCAGCACTGATCCAACAGCTCACGGCTTACTTCACCGAAACAAATCGCCGCCCAGTTGACGACGTTGCCAAGACCTCACTTACCGGTCCCGCAACGGTGATCCTCTCGGGTATCTCCCTTGGGCTTGAGTCCGCTGTCTACTCGGCACTTTTGATCGGTGCCGCGGTGTACGGAGCATTCCTGATCGGTGGCGGTTCAGTACTGCTGTCACTCTTTGCGATCGCTCTCGCTGGCACAGGTCTTCTCACCACCGTCGGAGTAATCGTTTCGATGGACACATTCGGTCCGGTTTCTGACAACGCCCAAGGCATTGCTGAGATGTCCGGCGACGTTCACGGCGACGGTGCTGCAATCCTCACCCGCCTTGACGCAGTTGGTAACTCCACCAAGGCGATCACAAAGGGAATTGCGATTGCAACAGCGGTGCTTGCTGCAACAGCGCTGTTCGGCGCATTCCGCGACGCTATTATTGGAGCGACACTCACCGCGAAAGAAGCCGTTGCTGGCTTGAGTCCAGCAAATGCCCTGCAATACGACGGAATTCTCGATGTCGCCTCACCGGCCAACCTTGTGGGTTTGATCATTGGTGCAGCGGTCGTATTCATGTTCTCCGGCCTGGCAATTGACGCGGTATCGCGTGCAGCCGGTGCCGTGATCTACGAAGTGCGTCGTCAATTCCGTGACCACCCAGGAATCATGGAAGGAACTGAAAAGCCCGAATACGGCAAGGTTGTCGACATCGTCACCCGTGATTCACTGCGTGAGCTGGTAACTCCAGGGATCCTGGCAGTGTTCACCCCGATCGCGGTTGGTTTCGGTTTGGGTGTTGGCGCCCTCGGTGCCTACCTCGCCGGGACAATTGCAGCAGGTGTGCTCATGGCCGTATTCCTCTCCAACAGCGGTGGAGCATGGGACAACGCCAAGAAGTTCGTCGAAGACGGTAACTACGGTGGCAAGGGTTCACCTGCCCACGAAGCTACCGTTATCGGTGACACCGTTGGTGACCCATTCAAGGACACCGCAGGCCCTGCTATCAACCCGCTCATCAAGGTCATGAACCTTGTAGCACTCTTGATCGCACCCGCAATCGTGAGTGTCAGCGTTGGGGCAGACGCCAATGACGGTATACGACTAGCCGTGGCGGCATTTGCCGTCATTGTGATCGTTATTGCAGTGATTATTTCCAAGCGCCGACCAATTGCGGTCGGGGACAAGCAGGAGATCACAACCTCGTAATCGAGTACCAACAAAGAACGTCAGAGAGGGTCGGGCCGAGTGCCCGGCCCTCTGTGCATCTCAACTCAGTTTGTGATGAAAGCACTCGAAGTCAGGGGGTGGTGCAACACATATATATAGGTGTGTCCTACCGTCGGCATTCGACCGAAGGGGTTTTTGGCCCCGGACCCGAGAGGACTACATGGCTTCCAAGACACTGGTGATTGTTGAATCACCGGCCAAGGCGAAGAAGATTGCAGGCTACCTAGGACCCAATTACGAGGTTCTGGCATCGGTTGGCCATATTCGCGACCTGGTTGCCAAAAAGTCTGACCTGCCCGCTGAGGAACGCAAAAAAGACTGGGCCAAGCTCGCCGTTGACGTCGACGACGGCTACAAGGCTTTCTATATTGTCCACGAGTCCAAGAAGGCGACAATCAAAGCGCTCAAGGCCGCATTGAAGGATTCCGACGAACTGTTACTGGCAACGGATGAGGACCGCGAGGGTGAAGCGATCTCATGGCACCTCATGGAGGTCCTTCGGCCTAAAGTTCCGGTGAAACGAATGGTGTTCAACGAGATCACGAAGGACGCGATTCAAGAAGCTGTTGCAAATACCCGCGACGTTGACATGGATTTAGTGGAAGCCCAGGAAACTCGCAGGATCGTTGACCGGCTCTACGGTTACCCCGTCTCTGAGGTCCTTTGGAAGAAGATTGGTCGCGAGGCTCGTTCGGCCGGACGTGTTCAGTCCGTCGCCGTCCGCCTTGTTGTTGAGCGCGAGCGAATCCGCATGGCTTTCAATTCAGCCGGGTACTGGGACATCAAGGGCAAATTCGCACCGGGTGACTTTGAAGCGAAACTTGCAACAATAGACGGGAAACGAATCGCATCCGGTGGGGATTTCAATCAGTCCGGTGAGTTAGTCAAGACCGACGTGGTCCTGCTCAATGAAACTGAATCCAAAGTATTTGTTGAATCGCTTACAGGCGTCGAATACACGGTTCGCTCAGTCGAACAAAAGCCAGGTCAGCGCAAACCGAAGGCGCCGTTCACCACTTCTACGATTCAGCAGGAAGCATCTGGTCGTTTCCGCTGGGGTGCTCAGCGCACCATGCGTGTCGCCCAGGGTCTCTATGAAAACGGCTACATCACGTATATGCGTACCGACTCGGTGAGCCTTTCCGCCCAAGCGTTAAATGCTGCGCGAACACAAGCGACGGAACTTTATGGTCCCGAATACGTTGAAGCGACTCCGAGAGTGTGGGCGAATAAGTCAAAGAATGCCCAAGAGGCTCACGAAGCAATCCGCCCTGCCGGTGACACTTTCCGCACGCCCGGTGAAGTTAGTAACGAACTCACAGGAGACGAATTTCTTCTCTATGAACTGATTTGGAAACGAACTGTCGCAAGCCAGATGGTGAATGCTCAGGTGGCAACAACCACAATCAAGTTCGGTGCGCAGGCGAGCAATGGCAAGGATGCTGAGTTCAGTGCAAGTGGAACCGTAGTCATTTTCGCAGGCTTCAAAGCAGCACTCGACGACATAGCGACGGACGACGACAAAGAAGAAGACCGTCAACTCCCTGCATTAAGTGAAGGTCAAAAGCTCAGTGCTAAGGAACTCACCTCAGAAGGCCACACCACTAAACCACCGGCACGCTTCACCGAGGCGACACTTGTTGGCAAACTCGAAGAACTTGGAATTGGTCGTCCGTCAACTTACGCGTCGATCATGTCCACAATCGTTGATCGTGGTTACGTGTGGAAAAAGGGTTCCGCGCTAGTTCCAAGTTTCACGGCGCTCGCTGTAGTCCGTCTGCTTGAAGAGCATTTTGGCGAATTAGTTGACTACAAATTCACCGCTAATATGGAGGAAGCCCTCGACGAGATCGCGATGGGTAAGGCGAATCGAATCAAACAACTTGACGCTTTCTGGCGCGGTGGCGAAATGGCTCAGGGTCATTTTCACGGAGTGAAAGCACTCACCGAAGACCTTGGGGCCATTGACGCACGCGGGATCGCAACAATGCCGATCAAAGGCACCGATGCCCAACTGCGAGTCGGTCGTTACGGCGCATATGTCGAGCGCGGTGAGGAACGAGCGAATATTCCCATGAGCACCGCACCCGACGAGCTCACAGCCGAGTTAGCAGAGCACTTACTCCTTGAGCCATCGGGAGACCGTGAACTTGGCCTTCACCCGGACACAGGTCTCATGGTGGTGGCAAAATCTGGACGCTACGGTCCCTATGTCACCGAGAATTTGCCAGAGGATTCACCCAAGTCGGCGAAGCCTCGCACCGCATCTCTCTTTAGCTACATGAAGCCAAGCGAGGTGACACTGGATCAAGCCATTTCTCTTTTGAGTTTGCCTCGAATTGTTGGGATTGACCCGGAAAGCGCTGAAGAAATCACTTCACAGAATGGTCGCTATGGCCCCTATCTCATGAAGGGCAAAGACTCCCGCTCGCTAGATAGCGAGGATCGAATCTTTGAAGTGACCCTGGAAGAAGCATTGGTTCTCTATTCCCAACCAAAGGTGCGCCGCGGGAAGGGTCAGGCCGCCGGGCCTCTTCGTGAAATTGGCGTTGACCCTTCGACTGGAAAAATGATTGTGGTCAAAGAAGGACGTTTCGGTGCCTACGTCACCGATGGTGAAATCAATGCGACCCTTCGCGTTGCCGACGACCCAATGGGTGTTGGCATTGATCGCGCCAGCGACTTAATCGCTGAACGTCGGGCTAAAGGTCCAGCACCCAAGAAGGTTGCAAAGCGTGCACCCGCCAAGAAGGCAACAAAAAAGGCAGCAAAGAAGACGACCAAGAAAGCAGTCGCAAAAAAGACGGTCGCTAAGAAAGCCGTGGCTAAGAAACCAGAACCAACTGCAGCAGACGTTATGACTGGCCAAGAAGTGAGCACCTAGGAAGAACTATGACCGGATATTTCATTGCATTCGAAGGCGGCGAGGGTGTTGGAAAGTCAACGCAGGAAGCGTTACTAGCCGAGTACCTCACCGAGATCGGTAAGACGGTAATTCGCACTCGCGAACCAGGCGGCACCCCAGCTGCTGAACAGATCCGCAACACCGTGCTCAGCCTGGAACACGAAGGGATGAACCCGCAGAGCGAGGCATTGCTTTTTGCGGCAGCACGCGGTGATCATGTCGCCCGCGTGATCCGACCAGCAATTGCGCGGGGCGATGTAATTATTTGTGATCGCTACATCGATTCATCCGTTGCCTATCAAGGTTATGCACGTGCATTGGGAGCAGACCGAATTCGAGACTTGAGCATGTGGGCAACCGGTGGGCTACTGCCGAATCTGACAATCGTGTTGACCTTGGACCCTGAAGTCAGCATGAAGCGAGTCGTCAACCCAGATCGCATGGAAGCCGAACCAATGCAGTATCACCGCGACGTAGCCGCAGCGTTCATTGAGATTGTCGCTTTGGACCCGGACCGCTATTTGGTAGTCGATGCAACCGGAACAAAAGAGGAAATCGGGCAGGTTATTCGCCAGCGTGTGATGCAGGAATTGAACTGAGCGTGGAACCGATTTGGAGTTCGCTGGTAGGGCAGTCTGACGCGGTAGAAAAACTCAGTCGCGCGGTCACCGACGCAGAGAAAATTCGGATCGGGGAACCAGGGCCAGGCATGACGCACGCCTGGTTGATTACCGGGCCGCCAGGCTCAGGCCGGTCAACTGCGGCAACAACGTTCGCGGCGGCCCTAATCTGCCCACTCAATGGTTGTGGCACCTGCCAAACGTGTCGCTTAGCGCCGGTGGGTGGACACGCTGACGTTGAAATTATTAACCCAAGCGGACTTTCCTACGGAGTGGATGAAGCCCGCGAATTGGTCCGAATTTCTGCACTGGCACCGATCGATAGTCCCTGGCGCGTGATTGTCATGGAGGACGCTGATCGTCTCACCGACCAAGCATTTGATGCACTGCTGAAGAGTCTTGAGGAACCGACCCCGCATACCGTGTGGGTTTTGTGCGCTCCCAGTGTCGAAGACGTGTTACCAACAATCGTCTCCAGAACAAGACACATTTCACTACGCACTCCAACAACAAAAGACGTTACTGACCTGCTCATCAATACCTATCAAGTTGATCCTGCGATGGCTGCATTTGCGGCGCGAGCGTCCCAGGGTCACATTGGCCGAGCGCGGGGACTCGCCACGGAAGAAGTGAGTCGAACGAGACGACAATCGGATTTGCGTTCAGCGATCAGCCTGCGCGACATCCCTTCCTGTATGTACGCGGCAAGGGACATGGTCACCGAAGCAACAACCGCAGCGAATACGAGGGCGGACGAACTGGACTCAAAAGAAGATTCGCAACTACGAGCGGCCTTCGGGATCGAAGAAGGCAGTCGCATCATCGGATCCTCGAAACGCAATGTGGATTCGGCAAAGAAGCAACTGCTTGATCATCAAAAAGCGAGGCGTAAGCGGATGATCCGCGACGAAGTTGATCGTTCCCTCGTGGACCTGTTAGGGCTTTTTCGAGACATTGTGATTGTTCAGCTTGATAGTCCTCTGGAATTGATTAACCAAGAAATGCGACCGTCAATTGAATCCTTCGCTGCCAGGGGAAACCCAGCTGACACAACGCGAACCCTGGAAGCAATCGAGCACGCACGCGCGTCAATCAAAGCAAATACGCCGCCCCTACTGGCAGTTGAATCGCTGATGGTGTCGATCAAAGATCCGAAGCTCGCATCAATCCATGCGAGTATGCAATAAGTGAGTCAGCTGCAGGCTGCAGGTTCACCACCGCATTGATGTCGGGGGATGCGAGTAGTTCGGCGGCAGCGGCAAGCAGATTGTCATAACTGTCACAACCAATATCCAGCCGTGAGGCAACTACCCCAGCGGCATTTGTGGCACTGTTCGCGGCAGCAGTACCAGGCAGCGAGGCCGCCAGTTGATGCAATACCAACAGCCGCTCACACAGTGCATTCAAAGCACCGGCGGCTTCCGAATCGGCGTTTACCAACTCAGCACCAGCATCGGGGTGCACAACGGAAATGCTGCTATTCATATTCACAACTTGCGTGCGAACCGTTGTGTATCGCTTAACGCTCTCGCGACCGATCGCACCTCGTGGCAATGGCGCCGCCGGTGGAACCAGATTCCTCACTACAGGGCGCGCACCAATCCTGCGCCACCGCCGAATGCTCACAAGGGACAGCAATGCGCCACCAGCACTGAGAATCCACAGCCCGGGTGCCGCACTAGCTACGGCCAATGCACCACTGGAGACCGCGACACCACCACCTGCGAAAGCTCCAAAGCGAAGCGACTGCAATCGAGCTTGGTATTTCATCCCGGCGACCTTGGCTGTGGCAAGTTCTTTCTTGTGGGCACGTTCAAGTGTTCGATTGCCTGTTGCCGCGGTGAAGGCGTCAATGACACTGAGTCCCCGTGAAATCCCGGCTTCAACCATTGCAGAGATCTCTGCCGGTGTGCGGGGAGTTTTGCTCACCGATATACCGTAAGGCGCGTGACCTATTCCGCGCCAGCCGGTATCCGTGCGATCACAATTGGCGCGGTGGCTGCAGTACTGATTTCGGGTTGTTCGGGTACCACCGCGACACCGCCAACGGCACCCTCAGGAACATCGAGCCAGCTAACGTCAACGGTCTCAGCCCTTTCCGACTTCTATAGCCAGAACGTGGATTGGCGAAACTGTGGTGACGCCGACTGCACTACGTTTGAAGTTCCCCTGGACTACGACGACCCGCAAGGGCAACGAGTGGAACTATCGATGACCAAGGTGCGTGCACGCGGGGAGTCGATCGGTTCACTTTTTGTAAATCCCGGAGGACCGGGTGGAAGTGCTTTCGAGTACGCCAAGGCGGCTGATTTCATTGTGTCCGACCAAATCCGGGACGTTTTTGACGTCGTGGGTGTTGACCCAAGGGGTGTTGGACAGAGTGACACGATTCGTTGCTTAACCGACGAACAGATCGACGCGCAAATTGCAGCAGACAGCACACCGGATACAGATTTAGAAGAAAGCCGTCTGATTCTTGACGCCGGCTTCATCGGGCAGGCGTGCAAGAACAAGGACAACCCGCTAATCGCTCACATGTCAACGGTGGAAGTGGCCAAGGACATGGACATTGCTCGAGCACTTGTTGGTGACCCCGTCATGAACCTGTTGGGCAAGAGTTATGGGACCGCGATCGGTACGACCTACATCCAGCTCTTCCCCGATCGAGTCGGTCGCATGGTTCTTGACGGGGTTCTCCCAACCAACTTGAACCAACTCGAAGTCACGAAAGGTCAGGCGGAGGAATTCGAAGTGCTGCTTCGCTATTTTGTGGAGGACTGTTTGGAACAAAGTGACTGTCCGCTCACAGGGAGCGTTGACCAAGGCGTGCAACAAATCCAGCAGTTCCTCAAGGATCTCGACTCCAATCCGCTTGTTGGGGAGAACCAGCGTGAATTGACAGAAGGACTAGCAACTTTCGCGATAGTTAGCTACCTCTACTTCCCCCGTTACGACTTTCCAGATTTGAGAGCGGGGCTCAACGCAGCAATGTCGAACGGGGATCCGAACCCATTACTGAAGCTCCTTGACCTACGAATCAGTCGTGCACCGGATGGCCGTTATACCGACAACTCAAGTGACGCGTTCTACGCCGTTTCCTGCCTCGACCTTCCTGTTACTCAAAGCATTGACGAGATTCGGGACTTTGTAAACGAACTTGCTATCAGCGCACCGACTTTTGGTGAGGCAATCGGTTGGGGGGTTCTCGCCTGCAAGGACTGGCCGTATTCGTCGGATCAACGGATCGAAGTCACGCCAAATATCTCAGCTCCGGTAATGCTGGTTGCAACAGAAAACGACCCGGCAACCCCAGTTCAATGGGCGGAGCAAGTAGCGAGGCAGATGGAAAATGCAGAGCTTGTGATTTGGCAGGGGGGATACAACCACACCGCCTACCTCGAGGACAGTGATTGTGTCACCGACCGTGTCAACGCTTATCTGCTTGAAGGAGCGATCTCACCGGGAACCACAACCACCTGCAAGTGAGCATACCCCCAAGGGGTATAGTGAGGCCATGAATCCCGGTTATTCCGACGACAAAGTTGCGGTCCTTAAGCGCCTCAAGCGCATTGAAGGTCAAGTCCGTGGGATCGAGCGCATGGTCGAGGAAGACACCTACTGCATTGACGTTCTTACCCAAGTTTCAGCAGCCACCAAGGCCCTTCAGTCCGTTGCGATCCTGCTCATGGGTGACCACCTCCAGCATTGCGTCGCCGACGCACTGAGTGAAGGCGGGGAAAACGCCACCCTCAAAATCAAAGAAGCCCAACAAGCAATTGAACGACTAGTTAAGAGCTAGGCAAATGAAGGTAGAAGCAATGACAAACACAACAATCAATGTTGACGGCATGACCTGTGCCCATTGTGTCAATGCGGTCACCGAAGAACTCTCAAAAATCAATGGGGTGACCAGCGTGAACATTGATCTGCACGAAGGTGAAGTTTCACCGGTTCACATCACCAGTGACAACAAAATCAGTGACGCTGATATCACCGCAGCAGTTGAAGAAGCGGGCTACACAATCGTCCCAGCATGACAATAACCCAAGCTCCCGTAGTCCTTGAGCTAGGTGGTATGACCTGTGCTTCATGTGCCATGCGGGTGGAGAAAAAGCTCAACAAACTCCCTGGAGTGACGGCAACGGTCAATTACGCAACCGAGAAAGCAACCATCAACCTTCCTGCAGACATACTTATCAGCGATGCAATTGCCGCTGTCGAGTCTTCCGGTTACACGGCACAAGAAGTAAGGCAAGAAAAAGAAAACGAACCAGAAGCCAAAGACGACCCTGAAGTTGAATTGCGTAACCGGCTAATTATTTCTGCGGCACTCACCATCCCGGTTGTCCTAATGGCCATGATCCCAGCTCTGCAATTTGACTACTGGCAGTGGCTTTCCCTGACACTGGCAAGCCCCGTTGTTATTTGGGGCGCTCTTCCATTCCACCGCGCAACTTGGATCAACCTCAAACACGGTAACGCAACCATGGACACGCTCGTTTCCATGGGAGTAGTCGCCGCCTACACCTGGTCGCTTTATGCACTGTTCTTTGGTGGGGCCGGTGAAACCGGAATGAAAATGGACTTCACGTTACTACCGAGTCATAGTGGCAACAGCGAGATTTACCTTGAAGTTGCCTCTGCCGTAACCGTGTTCATTCTCCTTGGCCGCTACTTCGAAGCACGTGCCAAATCCCGCAGCAGTGCCGCACTCACCGCGCTACTGAACCTTGGAGCGAAAACGGTCTCAGTCACCAACAACGGAATAGAAAAGCAAATTCCAATAGAAGAACTCGCTTTGGGTGACAACTTCGTTGTGCGCCCCGGCGAAAGAATTGCAACAGACGGAAAAGTAATTGACGGTGCCTCAGCAGTAGACGAGAGCATGATTACAGGGGAATCAATTCCCATTGAAGTGACGCAAGGCAACACAGTAATTGGGGCCACGCTCAATACCAGTGGCCGACTGGTCGTTGAAGCGACCGCAATTGGCTCCGACACAGCACTCGCTCGAATTACAAACTTGGTGGAAAGCGCCCAAGCTGGTAAAGCACCAATTCAACGTCTAGCCGACAGAGTGGCAGCAGTCTTTGTACCAATCGTGATCGTCTTAGCTCTGGCAACTCTGGTCGGTTGGCTGCTCGCGGGTGAAGAACCAACCTTCGCATTCACCGCGGCAGTGGCTGTTCTCATCATTGCCTGTCCGTGCGCACTTGGGCTAGCAACCCCAACAGCACTCCTTGTAGGAACCGGCCGTGGAGCACAGTTGGGTATATTGATCCGCGGACCGCAAATCCTTGAATCAACGAAACGAGTCAACACGATTGCATTGGACAAGACCGGAACAATTACAACTGGCAAAATGTCGGTCCAAGAAATCAAAATGGAAACCAACGTCAACGAAATAGAATTCCTAACCATTGCCGGTTCACTCGAGAACGCCAGTGAACACCCAATCGCCCAGGCAATCGCCAACTACGCAAAGCAACAGGTTGACCTGCTCACTCCGCAAGAATTTGTGTCAACCCAAGGGCGCGGCGTTGAAGGACTAATCGACGGCAAAGCGGCCGTAATTGGCAACCCTGACTGGTTAGCAACACAATGGGCACTATCAACTGACAAAGACTGGGTATCCACTCACCAAAACCTCGGTCACACCGTCATCGCTGTTGCCTGGGACGGTGAGGTCCGCGGTCTCATCTCAGTGTCTGACACCATCAAGTCCGACTCTGAAACCGCAATCACGAAATTCAAGGAACTAGGTCTCACCCCAGTGCTCATCTCAGGTGACAACCTAAGCGCAGCCGAGCAGGTGGCCAAAGAAGTGGGAATCGACAGAGTGTTCGCCGGTGTCCTACCCGAAGACAAAGTGCAGATAATTACGAAACTTCAATCCGAGGGAAACACTGTCGCAATGGTTGGCGACGGCGTCAACGACGCAGCCGCTCTGGTTCAAGCAGACCTAGGCATGTCGATGGGCTCAGGAACAGATGTTGCGATCGAAGCCAGCGACATCACGTTGACAAACAGTAACCTCACAAGTGCCGCCACGGGTATTGAACTTGCTCGAAAGACCCTGGGAACAATCAAAGGCAACCTGTTTTGGGCTTTCGCCTACAACACTGCTGCCATCCCGCTTGCCATGGCCGGCCTACTCAATCCCATGATCGCCGGAGCGGCAATGGCCTTCTCCAGCGTGTTCGTAGTAACAAACAGCCTGCGGCTGCGTGCCTTCACGCCAAAAAGAGTACAACTAGTTTGAGAGTGCATCAAGTGCGCGCAGAATTACACCTTCACGCAAAGCCCAAGGGCATATAGCCAATTCCTCCGCGTGAAAGAGTTCCATCGCCGCTTCTGCGACCAAGGCCCCGGCCAGTAATTGACCTGAACGAACCGTTGAGACACCCGAGATTTGTTTGCGTTGGGAATCCGGAAGTGAACTGAGCCGTGAAATTGATTCCTGAACCCCTTGCAGCGTCAACCTTCGATCCGCGTAGGGTCCAGCGGAAGACTCCTTCGCTCCCGCAATGCGAGCGAGTTGTTTCAATGTTTTGGAAGTGCCCACAAATATTCTGGGCTTTTCACCTTTTGACAACAGGCTGGCGGTTGCAGCGACCTCAAGACGTACATATTTACGCAAAGCCTTGATTTCAGATTCTTGTGGAGGATCTTCACGGATGAATCGGCGCGTTAAGGAACCAGCACCCAATGGAAGCGAAACGGCATTATCTGGCTCCTCGTCTTCACCAACTGCAATTTCCAAGGAACCGCCACCGATGTCAAAGACCATGATTCGACCCGCAGACCAACCCAGCCAACGACGAACAGCCAGAAAAGTGAGTTCAGCTTCCACTTCACCACTGAGTACATCAATGTCAACCGATGTTTCTGCAAGCACTTGTTCCCGCAGCTGCGATTGATTTGGTGCGTCACGGATCGCAGACGTGGCAAAAGCGATTGTTTGATTCACACCAAGGCCATCTGAGAGTTCCTGACTTGCGTGAATAAAGTCGACCAGGGCTGCAATTGATTCACTAGATATAGCACCGTCAGGGGCCGCAGTCTGTGCGAGCTGTAACTCGACTTTGCTCTTGTGCGCTGGGACTGGGGCCGCCCCATAATGTGCGTCAACCACCAGAAAATGTACAGAGTTGGAGCCAATGTCGAGAACGCCTAATCGCACAGGCGCAGACTAGCGTCAAGCCAATCCAGGTGGCGTCTGCGTCGGACCTAAGACTGCCTTGCTCCGACAAAGTGCCCGCGAGTAATCTTGCCTAGCCCGTGAGGGCAAGCCGCCTTAGCTCAGGGGTAGAGCAACGCACTCGTAATGCGTAGGTCCGGAGTTCGAATCTCCGAGGCGGCTCCACGTTTTGGGCTCGCTTTACGTGGAT
>ENA-OWPI01000872-OWPI01000872.1-marine-metagenome-genome-assembly--contig:-NODE-872-length-37250-cov-4.432411_pt1 | contig 37250 bp, 30 predicted proteins | sample MGYA00238138_ERZ651775 | MGnify/ENA primary metagenome ERZ651775 (study PRJEB26906, sample SAMN06265043) | marine metagenome | isolation source: Helgoland LTER site | place: Germany:Helgoland, sampling...
TACACCTGCGATGGTAAAGGACTACCTCGACACATTCGCCGACGCCGTCGGTGTCGATGAGTTGATAACGGTGCACCCCGCTCCCACCGTGGCGGAGCGTCTCAACTCCGTTGAGCTACTCGCCGATGCGAACGACCCTGTCAGCGTCTAACCGGGCAGGGTTCTGCTAGGTCCAGAGTCCGACGTCGCCCCACGACAACTTCGTGAAGGTCGTCTCTCAGCTCTGCTCGATAGCAGGCAACACTTCGAAGAGGTCGCCGATTACCGCATAATCGGCTTTGACCACCATGTTGGCGGCGGGATCAGTGTTAATCGCAAGGATCTTCTTCGCCGCCTTTGCGCCAACCCAATGCTGGATCGCACCGCTGATACCAACAGCAATATACAGATCTGGCGCGACGATTTTACCTGTCTGCCCAACCTGCATATCGTTAGGCGCAAAGCCCGCGTCAACTGCAGCTCTGGATGCGCCAATAGCAGCACCCAGCTTATCAGCTACCGACTCCAACAGTTTGAAGTTGTCACCATTTTGCATACCCCGACCACCGGAAATAATAATGCTGGCAGCGGTGAGTTCCGGGCGATCCATTTGCGCGATCTCATCTTGAACCCAAGTGCTCAAACCCGCATCTTTAACGGTATCCAGCGCTTCAATACTGGCACTGCCGCCCTCTGCCGACACAGCATCGTAAGCGGTACCGCGCACGGTGATCACCTTGATGGCATCGCTTGACTGGACAGTAGCAATGGCGTTACCGGCGTAAATAGGCCGCTCAAACGTATCAGCACTCACAACAAGGCTGATATCAGAGATCTGCGCGACGTCTAGCAAGGCCGCAACCCGGGGCATGAAGTTCTTACCGGAGGTGGTGGTGACTGCGAGAATATGGCTGTATTCCGCACCGATGCTCACCACCAGATCAGCGATATTCTCGGCGAGGCTGTGGCCGTAGGCGGCATTATCTGCAACCCGCACCTTGCTGACACCACCGATTTTCGCAGCAGCCTCAGCGGCCGCAGCACAATCAGCGCCAGCAACCAAGATTTCAATATCACCACCAATAGCCTGAGCCGCAGCAACGGCAACCAGGGTTGCTGGCTTAATGGATTCGTTGTTATGTTCCGCAATGACCAGGATACTCATGAAATCACCTTTGCTTCATTCTTTAATTTGTCGACTAGTGTTTCCACTGTTTCGACGATAATACCAGCCTTACGTTCGGCTGGTGGCGTCACCTTGAGGGTTTTAACTCTGGGGGTGACATCAATCCCAAGATCCTCAGGAGTCAGCACTTCTACCGGCTTTTTCTTCGCCTTCATGATGTTTGGCAAAGAGGCGTATCGCGGTTCGTTGAGACGCAGATCTGTCGTCACGACTGCGGGTAATTTCACTGTAATCACTTCCAGACCGCCATCGATTTCGCGAGTTACCGTCGCGGTGTCTTCGTTGAGTTCAATCTTCGACGCAAATGTCGCCTGCGCAAGACCGGCCAATGCCGCTACCATCTGGCCAGTTTGACTGTTATCACCGTCAATCGCCTGCTTCCCAGTGATAATCAAACCGGGCTGCTCTTTATCAATAATCGCCTTAATACACTTGGCGATGGCCAGCGGCTGCACCTCTACATCAGTTTCAATCAGAATACCACGGTCTGCGCCCAGTGCTAGGCAGGTACGTATTTGCTCCTGACTGGCGCTGGTGCCGATGGAAAGAACAATGACTTCCTCGACTTTGCCTGCTTCTTTCAGCCGCACCGCCTCTTCAATGGCAATCTCATCAAAGGGATTTACCGACATTTTTACATTATTTAAATCGACGCCACTGTTGTCACTCAGTACGCGAATACTCACGTTGTAGTCGACAACACGTTTGGCTGTAACGAGAACTTTCATGAAATTCCTCTGCAGGTCATTTGAAAAAGGGGAGGACAACAAGCTCAAGCGCAAAACCAAAAGACTGACTGCTGTCGACAATTATCGAGAGCGCGTATTCTGCCGTTTTATGGATTTTTGGTCAATAGCCAGCAATTTCCGCCGAGTATCGCCAAGTCTTTGATTATATTTAATAATTTTTGGATCACTGTACTAGCTTCAATTATCGATACCAATAGATAACAGTGATTTCCTTTCGGCCTCTAGTTTTCATACAATAGCGCGCAATAATTTAGCGCTTACGCACAGTGACTGGGAGAATTTGCCGTGGAAAGAGAATCGATGGAGTTTGATATAGTGGTTGTTGGCGGCGGTCCTGCTGGCCTGGCAACCGCAATCCGGTTCGCCCAGCTAGCCGCCGAAGCTGGTGAAGAGTATAGCGTCTGCCTAGTCGAAAAGGGCTCGGAAATCGGCGCGCACATACTATCTGGCGCCGTGGTGGAACCCTCCGCCTTAAACGAGCTGTTTCCTGACTGGAAGGCAATGGGCGCACCTTTAAACAACGCGGTCACTGACGACGATGTTTACTATTTGATTGATGATCACCAGGGCATGAGGCTGCCGTCTTGGCTGGTGCCAAGACCCCTGCATAACCATGGCAACTATGCCACCAGCCTCGCGAATCTATGCCGCTGGCTTGGCGCCCAAGCAGAAGAATTGGGTGTCAATATATTTCCAGGCTTTGCTGCCAGTGAAGTCCTTTATAACGAAGATGGCGCCATCAAGGGTATCGCTACTGGCGATATGGGCGTTGGTGCTGACGGCGAACATAAGGCGTCGTTCCAGGCGGGTTATGAACTACACGCTAAGTACACGGTTTTTGCGGAAGGTTGCCGCGGCCATCTTGGCAAACAATTGATCGAAAAATTTAATCTAGCAGCCGATTCACAAACCCAACACTACGGCATAGGGTTCAAGGAAATCTGGGATATCAAGCCAGAGAAGCATATACCCGGTAAGGTGGTACATACGGTGGGCTGGCCCCTGGGGCATTTCCCTGGCCAGACACTGGGTGGCTCTTACATCTACCATCTGGAGGACAATCAAATCGCTATCGGCCTTATCGTCGACCTCGGTTATAGCAATCCACACTTGAGCCCTTTCGATGAATTTCAGCGTTTCAAGCAACATAAATTTATCAAACACTACCTCGAAGGCGGCAAACGTATCGCTTACGGGGCACGTGCAGTGATCAAGGGTGGACTGACAGCCTTACCGAAACTCGTCATGCCCGGCGGTTTGCTCGTCGGTGACGACGCTGGATTTTTGAACAACCTGAAGCAGAAAGGCACCCATACGGCCATGAAATCAGGGATGTTGGCTGCCGAATCCGTCTTCGCGGCGCTCAAATCCGGTTCTCAAGGCTTTGAAACCCTCGACAGTTACCCGGCGGCGTTCAAGACCTCCTGGCTTCACGAAGAATTATATGTCGCCCGTAACACCTCGTCTTGGCTGCATAAGTTTGGCCTGTTTTTCGGCTCAGCGTTGACTTGGGTGGATCAGTATATCTTCCGCGGCAAGATGCCCATCACCTTATCTGACCCAACGCCTGACTATGCAGCCCTGAAGCCGGCTAACAAGTCAGAAAAGATTGATTATCCGAAACCCGATGGCGTGATCAGCTTCGATAAGTTGAGCTCCGTCTTCCTGACCAACACCTTTCATGAGGAAGATCAGCCCTGCCACCTGCAGCTGCGCGACCCAACGATACCCATCAGCTCCAACCTGCCTTTGTTTGATGAGCCTGCACAGCGCTACTGCCCTGCTGGGGTTTACGAAGTGATTGAGGAGCCTACTGGCGACAAACGTTTTCAGATCAATGCGCAGAACTGCATTCACTGCAAAACCTGTGACATCAAAGACCCAGCGCAGAATATCAACTGGGTGGTACCAGAGGGCACCGGTGGTCCGAACTACGGCAACATGTGAGTGACTCGTGGGCAGCGCCGCAAAGCGCCGGCTCGCCACGGCACTTTAAGCAACCTCATCGTCTGCAGCGGGTGCTAACCAGCACCCGCTGAGGCGAACTACAGCGCCTCAAGCGTCGTGGTCTTCAACTTCTGTCGCGCGCTGGATGGCAAAAAATGCGCCACTACTCCAGACCCCATACCAGGCTTCACTATCGACCTGCTCGATAGTGAGCAGATCCATCAATTGGTAATAGACACTTCTTGCCAATCTAGCACGCAAGCCATCACGGACCTCCACAAAGGGCACCAGTGTGCCATCGGGCGCCTGCTCAACAGTGATGGGGTGTTCCACGTCGGCGCTCACTTGATCGGCGACGTTTGTCGTAAACCGCAAAACCTGAGCTTCACCACTACCAACAACGCTCATCAAAATAGCCACAAAAGGTGCCTGCGCGACCCGGATTCGACATTTTTCTACTGGTGTCACCAAGTAGTAATGGCCATCAAGCTCAAGCCTCATTACCGTTGAGAACAGTCGCACCAGCCGCTGACGCTTGATCGGCGCGCCCTCGTGATACCAGGTGCCGTCCGCTTTAACCTCGATGTCGATATCACTGACGTGTTCAGGATGCCACAGATGTAATGGCGGCGGCTCGGTTGTCTTCATCTGCGCCAGTTCGCCGAGCAGCGAATAAGGAGCACTTTGTTTCTCAGACAGGGTCATCTGCCACCTCCACAAAACTGCGACCGTCAATCAATGATTGTTATCAGGTCGGCGTAAGATTCACGTTACCGGTCATTGTACAATCGGCATGGCTATTGATAATGCGCTTGCTATTGACGGCGCAACGGATTTGATAGGTCCACTAATTGGATAATGTCACTAATTGGATAGTGTCACTAATTGGATAGAGCCACTACGTTACTAGTATCACTACGCAGCTTGTCCCAACAAAGATTCACCGCACAGGAACATCAGGCTCAGCATGACCAACCGCTTTAGCCGCCGATAAACTTCATTACAGTGGCTTCGCCTTCAAAGGCGAGCTTTTTGTCAGTCAGCGCACTCACCAGAATGTTCTGCAGCTTCGGCAGCGCCAGGTGTGAAGGCATGTCAAGCAGATCACTTATCGATTGGCGCCGACTGCTGCTGAGGCAGCCATACAGATAACCGTCGGAAGACAAACGTAGACGAGTGCAGGAGCTGCAGAAAGGCTCGCTTTCGTTGGCTATCACACCAAATACGCCCCTGCCCGGCACCTGAAACCTGACCGAAGTCGAATCATAAGGCGCATCAGTCCGCGCAAACTCATACTTCTCGGCGATAATATCCAGCAAGGATTGCATGGAGATAAAGTCTGACTGAAAGGCATTACCCTTGACCAGGTGACCCATGCGCATCAGCTCGATATAGCGCAGTTCAATCCCTCGATCGAGACAATAGTCCAACATGGCGAGAACGTCACTGTGGTTCTGAGTGCGTAATGGCACCATGTTGATCTTCACCTTGATGCCGTCCGCCAGCAAACCATCGATGCCCTCCAGCACAGTGCCAAGGTCTCCGCCCCGGGCTATCTGTTGGAACCGCATCGGATTGAGGGTATCGAGACTGACGTTGATACGCTTGATGCCTGACTCACGAATCACTTCCCGCTTCCGGCCGAGTAGCTGACCATTCGTTGTCAGACTGACATCGGCAAGGGGTAGCGCCATGACACCCAACAAAAACTCATCGAATTTCGGCGTCACCAACGGCTCACCGCCAGTAATCCTGAGCTTATCGATACCCGCGGCTTGCTGTAAGAGCTTCACGCCCTTTAGCAATTCTGTCGCGGGCAATTCGTTTCGAGCCGGCTGAAGTCTCTTGCCATCGGGCACACAGTAGGTGCAGGCATAGTTGCACGCCGCGGTAAGGCTAACCCGAAGATTTCGAAATCGCCTGCCTAACTTGTCGACAATCATTGCCTATCCCTTTTCTATCCCTGGATTATTGCATGCTTTGCGATCAGGATATAGACGTCAACCAAAATCCCGGCGTTGCGCCAGAAACGTCCTCAACTAGGTTTCCCCGGTGTCGCCAACAATCGACCCTTCAAGCAACTTTCTTCGCAGTTGCTCAACGAAACCATGGACCCAGAAGACCCGATTCGAACCCTTGACAAGAATCTGCGCATCAGGCGCCAGCTTCTCAAGCAATTGGTTGAGATCAATGTCAGCCGCACTATCCACATGCCCCCAAAATCGCTCACCCAACTGAGACCTATTCCAGGACTGGAACCCATCACCGACGGTGATCACACCATCGAGGCCATCGCAATCAGCCTGCAACGCCTCGTGCAAAGCTTGACTGGCTGGACCCAGTTCAAGCATTTCACCGAGAATGGCAACCCTTTGCCGATTTTTATCGCCATTCGTGAGAGATTGTAGCGCATAGCCCATACTGACCGGGTTGGCATTGTAGCTGTCATCCAGCAGGCTGATGCCGCCAATAACAAGTTCATTGCCGCGACCGGTGGGCATCAACAAAGTCGGCATACAGTCCAGGGCCGCCTCAAGGTCAGCACCGAGCGCCAGCAGCACGGCAAAACTGGCTAAGGAAGTCAGCACCCGGTGCTCACCACCGGCACTCAGGCGATACTGCCAGCTACGTTCGCCCACCGTTACACGCACCAGCGTATAGTCAGCGTAGTAGGTTGGCACACCTCTGACATCCGCCGCCGCCGAGAAGCCGAAGCGCAGGATATGTTTGGCCGTGACCCCGTCCAAAGGCAGCGTGTCGAGTACCACCAGACTGCCATCCGGTTTCAACCCGGCACAGATTGAGAGTTTTTCCTGCCTGATACCTTCGATATCATCAAAATATCCCAGGTGCGCGGGCAGGACATTCAACACCAGTGCTACATCCATATTCACCAGCTCAGCCAGCGGCTGAATTTCACCCGGATGATTCATGCCTATTTCAAACACGCCAAAATCACTGGTCTCTGGCATGCGCGCAAGTGACAATGGCACCCCCCAATGATTATTAAAGCTGCCGATGGAGGCGTGGGTTTGACCTTGCGCCTCGAGTAAACCTTCAATCCATTGGCGGGCCGTGGTTTTACCACTGCTGCCAGTGATACCCACGACCTGGCCATTCATGCGTTGCCGCCCAGATCGACCCAGACACCACAAACCTGCCAAGGTATCAGCGACTTGCAGCTGCGGGATCGATTGCGCCTGGTGCCGAGCCACCATCAGACCACTGGCCCCGGCTTCAATCGCAGCGGGGATAAAGTCATGACCATCGCGGGCCCCACTACTGGCCGACTTGAACTGTGGACCCGGATCCCCGGCAAGTGCGATAAACAGATCACCGGCCTGAACCTGGCGTGAGTCAATACAGATACCCCGAATATCTGGCCCTGGCGTGGGCGCCAGACCGCAGGCGATGCATAACTGCGGCCAATGCCAAAGAATCTCACCAACTGGCTTCATTGAGGACGCCGCGCAGCCTGACTCGGCTCGATCAGATGCAAGACCATACTTAAGGCATCAAGTCCTTTGGCATAATAGCCCTTCCTGCGCTTCTCAATACGAAAACCCAGGCGCTGATAAAATGCCTGTGCCCCATCATTATCACTGCGCACCTCCAGCCCCACTGTTGCCAGACCCGCCACACGAGCGGAGGCCAGCAACCATTGCAGTAACTGTCGAGCATGCCCTTGACGTCGGTAAGCAGGATCCGTGGCGAGCAAATTGAGATGGCCGTGGATCTCGTGATATTCCATCAGGGCAAAGGCCACCAGGTTATTGTCTTCACGGGCCACCAACACGACACAGTCTGGGTCCCGAATCATTGACAGCACTCTGGATGGCTTCCAGCGCCAGGACAAGCCGAACTCAATCAGGTCTTTCGACATCGCTGCGATCAGCAGTGCGTCGCGGTCTCGAGCAATCTCGATGATGACTTTTGAATTTGTTCGCATCTAGGGGTCCATTCCTGGTCTTGAGTGAATAGTGCAATTCTACCTGCCCGCTGGCCCCGCGCCTACCATCGGCTTGGGGCAGTCTGCTCGGTGGCTATTGACTCGCCCCGCTGTCAGCACGTTCCGCCTCCACCCGGAGCAAATACTTTTGTACCTTACCGGTAGATGTCTTAACTAAGGGCCCGAAGATCACGGTCTTAGGCACTTTGAAACGGGCCAAGTGCTCACGACAATATTCAATCACTTCCGTCGCAGTTAATGATTCGCCGGGCTTGATGGTTACAAAGGCACATGGATGTTCGCCCCATTTCTCATCAGCCCGGGCAACTACTGCGGCCTCGAGTATCTTCGGATGCCTGAACAGCGCGTCCTCTATTTCGATACTCGAAATGTTTTCACCGCCACTGATAATAATGTCTTTGGAACGATCTTTAATCTGAATATAACCATCCGGATGACACACTGCCAGATCGCCAGAATGAAACCAGCCGCCCAAAAATGCCTCTTCAGTGGTGCCAGGGTTTTTCAGATAGCCTTTCATCACGATATTACCGCGCATGAAAATTTCGCCCTGGCTGACACCGTCCCACGGCACTGGCACTAAGGACTCGGGGTCAGCAACCATAACACTACCGCCGAGTATCGAGATAATACCCTGCCGGGCCTTTAATGCGGCTTGCTCTTCTACAGGCAAACTATTCCAATCTTCGCGCCAGGCCGAGACAATCAAGGGGCCGTAGGTTTCAGTCAGACCATAGACATGAATGACTTCAAAACCTAGCGTTTCCATACCCTGAATCACCGCGGCTGGCGGCGCAGCACCCGCCGTCATGACCTTGATATTGTAGTTTGTGGCAGGCTGATTGATGCCATGACGAATATTATCCGGCGCATTAAGTAACGTATTGAGAACCACTGGCGCACCACAGAAGTGCGTCACACCGTGCTGCCGAAACGCATCAAACACCGCCTGCTCGCGGACGTGACGCAGACAAATCGTGGTACCGACAGTTGCTGCCAGGGTCCAAGGGAAACACCAGCCGTTACAATGAAACATCGGTAGCGTCCACAAATAACGGGGATGCATGCCCATCTCCCAAGTCAACGCGTTGTTCGTCGCATTCAAGTAAGCACCACGATGATGAAACACGACGCCCTTCGGATTTCCCGTCGTACCCGATGTGTAATTCAAGGAAATCGCATCCCACTCATCCGCTGGCATGGGCCATTCGAAGTCAGGGTCACCAGCTGCCAATAGATCATCGAAGGTCATGGACCCAACGAGCTCGCCACTATCAAACAAGGGATCCTCCACATCGATCACCAGAATATCTCGCTCGATTAAATTCAACGCAGCTTTAACAACCTCAGAAAACTCCCGATCAGTAAATAATACTTGAGCCTCGGCATGCTCCAGAATGAAGGCGACCGTGGCAGCATCTAGTCTCGTATTAATCGCATTCAATACCGCACCGGTCATAGGCACAAAAAAATGTGCCTCGAACATCTCTGGAATGTTGGGCAACATCACGGCTACCGTATCACCGGCACCAATACCTCGCTGCGTTAAGGCCGAAGCCATGGTCACACAACGCCGATACATGTCGCCCCAGCTGCGCTGCAAATCGCCATGAACCGTCGCAGTCGCATCGGGATAAAGACTCGCGGCTCGCTCGAAAAAGCTCAGCGGTGTCAGCGGCGTAAAATTCGCCGGGTTCTTATCCAGCCCTTGTTGATAAATATTGTTCATAGCGTCACCTATCATCACCCGGCGGCCGGGTATTAGTTGGTATCCAGGCACCTCTTTCGCACCTGTTACTCGGCCGGTACTGCGCCGCGATATAGACTGGATGCTACCGCAGCTACGCGCTTTTTGCAGCACTGACGGGCTATTGTGGTGAATGCGCGGAATTCTCGGTCAGGTCAAACAATGACCAGCGGCAGGATTTCTTACCGTGGATCCCACGGAGTGGCTTATGTTCTACGTCAGGACATCCTGGTCTATGTTAAGATGCCTGACCGACCTCAAGACCAAGGGCTGCACGCAATGAGACGATTACTGAAAGGCATCTGGAGTAGCATTACCGCGTTGAAAAACGCACTCGGCAATCTGCTGTTTCTCGCCATTACCAGCATTGCGCTAATCGCCTTGTTCAGCCGAACAGACCAGATCTTGGTTCCGCAGACCGCTGCCCTGGTTCTAAATCCCACTGGCGCGATCGTCGAACAGCGCCGGGCGATTGACCCCATTGCAGAATTCATGGGTGGCGAAGAAGAAGAATCTGAAACTCTACTGGGCGATCTGACAGAAGCTATTAAAACTGCCAGCACCGATCAACGGATCAAAATTCTGGTACTCCAGTTGGATGGCATGCGCGACGTCAGTATGAGCCAACTGCAAACACTCGGTGCAGCGCTGAACGACTTTAGCGCATCAGGCAAGGAGATCTATGCCTTCGCCGACAGCTACAGCCAAAATCAGTATTACCTTGCCGCCCACGCCGATCACCTGTACCTGAATGATCAAAGCCTACAGGTCTTCGGTGGTGTATTTTTGACTGGAATGGGGGTCTACCCTATCTATTTCAAAGACGCAATCGACAAGCTCAAAGTCCAGGTTCATGTCTTCAAAGTGGGCACCTACAAGGGTGCCGTAGAACCTTTTCTGAGAAACGACATGTCGGTCGCAGCCCAAGAGGCAAACCTAGGCTGGATTCAGGTGCTATGGGATGAATACCTTGATCAAATCGCCAGGCTCCGAGGTATCGACAAAACCAAGCTCAACCAATATATCGATCACTACCCCGAACTCCTCGCAAACACAGGCAGCGACACTGGCATGTTGGCTGTCGAACAGGGCCTGGTAGACCAACTCATGAGCCGCCAACAATGGCGCGACGAGCTCCAAGATCTCGTTGGCAGCGATGAGAGCGACTTCCAGCAAATTGATTTTCGCAATTATCTGCTGGCTGCCGAGACCCCAATCCCGACCTTGAACCCGGGTATCGACAAGATCGCTGTGATTATTGCTAAAGGCACCATATATGATGGCGAGCAACCCGCAGGGAGTATCGGCAGTGATTCTATTTCAGCCTTGATCAAGCAAGCCCGCGAAGACGATCGTGTCAAAGCCTTAGTCATGCGTATCGACAGCCCGGGTGGCAGCGCGACTGCCGCAGAGCAGATACGTTACGAACTCGAACTGACCCAGCAGGCGGGAAAGCCAGTGATCGCCTCGATGGCAACCTACGCAGCTTCAGGCGGTTATTGGATATCCGCCACTGCTAATCAGATATTAGCCTCACCCACGACAATTACCGGTTCTATCGGCACCTTCCTTGTGTTTCCGACATTCAACCAAAGCCTGGCAGAGATCGGCATCTATTCCGATGGTATCGGCACCAATGCCCTTAGCGGCGCACTCAATCCCCTGCAGAGCCTCAATCCGGCACTACAGCAGGTGCTTGATTTAACCATCAACAATACCTACCGGCAATTTATCTCATTGGTGGCACGGGGTCGGGAAATGACACCTGCAGCCGTAGATAACATCGCTCAAGGACGGGTCTGGGCCGGGACCACTGCGTTGGACTTGGGCCTGATAGATGCTATCGGTGGACTGGAAGATGCCATCGACTCTGCCGCGAGTCTAGCGGGACTCACCGAATTTGAAACGCTTTACCTTGAAAAGCAACTTTCACCGAAAGAACGTTTGCTCAGCGAGTTACTGAAAGGCGGTACCGACGTCGCTGCTCGAGTGATTGATACCAAGAACCTGAGTCTCGTGACTCAGTTTCGAAGCGAGTTTGATGACCTCCTGCGAATGAGCCGGGAACCTGGCATTTATCTGCAATGTCTCGTTTGTCGCCCTCAATAACCCTACCGAGGGCGTTGCATGGTTTTTAACAGATTCGGCATCAGCCAGTGCCGGCGGCTCTGACGTTCAGCTTCGATTCAGCCTGACCCTGTTAGTGTAGGGTCCTGCATCAGCTCACAGCGGAGTCTTAGCATGTCAGTCACTTATACTATGTTGGCCAGCATCGTCCTGTTAATGACCGCCCTGGGTTGTCAGGCCACGGGGACTATTGAAGAAGCGCCGCGGATCACTTACATCACAGCGCCCGAGGGCATCCGGTTCGATCATTGCCATTTCAATCAAGCCCACGCGCATGACCATTGTTACGTACGTGACGAGGTGCATCGCTGTGATCATGAACTGCAAGCAACCCCAACCGTGGTCTACAGCCAACCTTCAACGATGATTATTCAGACCCGCCACAGCAACATTTACGGGCCCGCCAATGAGGTCTATTTCGGTAGCCTCCATTACCCTCGTGCTGCCTATAATTACTCCACCTTTGACTATTGGGGCCATCCTGCCTGGGGCTATCCTGCCTGGGGCTATCCTGCCTGGGGCTATCCTGCCTGGGGCTATCCTGCCTGGCGGTATCCTGCGCCGAACTATCCTGCCCGGCGTCATGGCGTCCGCCAGCGAATCAAGGGGCATACAGTACGTCAACAGTCTTCAGCGAGCAGGGCTGCAGCCGGCCCGGGAGTTCATTATAAAGTCCGGGATCGTCGCCCGCATGATGATAACGAACGCCGTGGCCGACTTGATGATAGCCGTGGCCGACTTGATGATAGCCGTGGCCGATATGATGATAGCCGTGGCCGATATGATAATAGCCGTGGCGGATATGACAAGCGTAACTGGCACACTCAAGAACCTCGCAGCAGGCAGAACCCAGATCATGACGAACCACAAGTTGAACGTCGTGACCAGCCACAACAGGTCAGCCGCGCCGAGCCGCAAAGCCAACCCCAGCGACAGCAACCACCCCGAAACCAAGAACACCGCAACCAAGAACACCACAACCACAGGCAAGATTCAAAACGCCACCGACAAGGCAAGCATCGCAAGGATCCGTGATAATCTTTACGGTATACTCGCCTCATCGTCAGCAGCCCAAAACTCTGCTACCGCATTAGCCAGAATCTCACGGTTTCGACTCAGCTTCACTTGCCATTGGTTCGGCATCAAGCGTCTATAGCGCGACTCATTGAAGCGGTTATCAACCAGACAAATAATGCCTCGATCAGTCTCAGTTCGAATCACTCGACCGGCGGTCTGTAGTACGCGATTCATCCCCGGGTATTGATAGGCAAATTCAAAGCCCTGCCCCGCTTGGCCCGACTGCTCGAAGTAATCGCGTATGACATCCCGCTCAATGCCGAGCTGCGGCAACCCGACTCCGGCAATGATGACGCCAATCAACTTGCGGCCTTTCAAGTCAATGCCCTCGCCGAAGATGCCGCCCATCACTGCGAATCCCACTAGCGTCGAGTCGCCTTGCACCTCAAAACGATGCAAAAATTCCATCCGTGCAGTCTCATCCATTGCTGGCGTTTGCGAGACACAGACGCTGTTCGGATAACGCTCGACAAACTTATCACGGACTTCTTTGAGGTAAGCAAAAGATGGGAAAAACACCATATAGTTACCTGCTCGCTGGGCCACTACCGCGGCGATCGTATCGGCCAACGCATACAAACTGTTACCACGATCGCGGTAAGTGGTCGAGATGTAACTGGTGGCAAAGACACCCAAATTTTTCGAGTCAAAGGGTGATTCAATCTGGTACCAGCTGGCGTCTGCCTCGATCCCCATGAGCGCCTGAAAGTAAGTCTGTGGCATTAATGTCGCTGAAAAGGCTACAGCTGCGTTAACCCGGCGAAATCCCTCAGCGAGCCCCGGGCCCGGATTCACATTAAAAAGCTTCATCGCAACTCCCTGCGGGCGCTCAATCATCAGGCAGTTGTAATGCTGGTCGAATGTTTCAGCGATACGAAGAAAGCGCAGGCTGTCGAAATATAGTGGCAGCAATTCTTCACTGAAGTCGGCCACTTGATTTTGCTGCAGCCAATCTTCTGCAGCCAACGTGAATTTTCGTACAGCTTGCACCAGTCGCTGCGGCAGTTCTGGAATAACCCGATAACCCGCTTGAGCAAAACCCGGCTTGTCTATTTTCAGCAGCGCCAGAAACTGGGCATTAACGGCCGCCAAACTACGAGCCATTAGCGGCAATTCCACCGGTAGCTGGCGCCGCAAATCAAGGTACGCATTTTTTTTGATCTCAGCTGAGAACATTTCTCGGCCTCGATCTACCAGGTTGTGAGCTTCATCGATCAGCAACCCGTAGTGTTGGTTAGGACCATCAAAGTAGCGGCGCAAATAAACCGCCGGATCAAATACATAGTTATAATCACAAATAACAACATCAGCGGTGAGCGACAAATCCAGTTCAAGCTCAAAGGGACACATCTGGTGTACTCGAGCCTTCGCCTCAATGACCTCTCGAGTGAGCGCCTGGTCCTCGAGCAATACCTCATCCATCACCTTGCCAAGCTTGTCATAGTAGCCCACCGCATACTGACAGTGCTCGGCATCGCAGGGTGCCCCGGGCGTAAAACAAATCTTATTTTTTGCTGTTAAGGTAATGTCCCGCAGCTGCAGACCCTGTTGGCGCATGTCTGCCACTGCGCCCGCCGCAAGCGCTTGGCCTGAGGTTTTTGCTGATAAAAAGAATAGCTTTTCAAGCTTTCCTGTAGGTAGTCCCTTGATGGCCGGATACAGCACACCCATGGTTTTACCAATACCGGTGGGCGCCTGCAGCACTAGCTGACCGCTGGACTGCATTGCTCGATAGACACTCACCGCCATATCCCGCTGCCCCTCGCGGTACTCAGAATAGGGAAATGCTAACTGCTCAATGCTTTTATCCCGACGCGCTTGCCAGCCTGCTAATCGCGCCAAAAATGTTATCTGCCGAGTCACTAACAATTGATAGTAGTCGCCTAGTTCGCGCATGGTTAGGGTCTGGGTGAGCAAAGACTCAGCATTATCATCCAATTGCAGGTAGCACAAGCGCACCACCACTGGATCACTGAGCTTGAGTTCGTGGTCCCTGCCAAGAAGATAGGCATAAACCTTCACTTGCCCCCAATGCAACCGCTGCAGGCTTTCCGGAATGAGTCCAGGGTCAGCCCGGAGTGTCTTGATTTCTTCCACAAGCATGGGCAGCTGAGTAGGAAAATAACCATCGACTCTACCGCTGACTTCGAGACACAAATCGTGACTCGTCACTAGATCAGCGACACGCTTTTCGGCGACATAATCATCACCCCGTGATTTTTGTACTCGCTGGTGACCACGGATACCCGCCAGTGCTGAACTGCGCGCTGAGAATCGGAAATTGATATCGCCGCTGCGCTCAGTTTGCTCAACTAGCTCGCGCACTGAAATCTTAAAATGTGTTGGTGTGCCTAGTGCCATTCGACATTCACTAAACGATGAGGAATTTGTGCTGCGGCAAAATACCTTAACCAACGGATTTGATTCGCCTGCAGCTTGTCATTCGGCCCTTTGACTTCAGCCAGCAAATAACTACCACTGGCGGGAAAGATGATGAGATCAGGAAAACCACTACGGTTAGCGTACGGGTCCACTAGCAGTCGATCAAAAATCGCCTGAAAATGGCCTATGGGTATGCGTTCAAAACAGTACTCGAATAACTCAGCGCTGATATAGCCCCAGCTCACAAATGGATTGGCGAGCCCGACTTTTTGTTTCGCAACCGCCAACACGCGAGTTCGCAAATCTGCCACAGTACCAAGTTCCTGGCGACGCAGTTTGAGCGCATCGGCCCTCGCGGTACAAAAAGCTGGCGTGTACAGATCGGCGGGTCCGCGCTGGAACGGATGAAAAAATACACCCTGTACCGGTGCAAAAATAATGTCCCAGAAGGCCAGCCCAAAGATGGCATTGAACAAACTATTCTCCACGTAGTAGGCCCGATCTCCGGTATGCTCAATGTGCTCAACGACCGCAAGCTCGACCCGCTGATCTGGGAGCCGATCGAGGCTTAAGCGCTGCACAGGATATTCTGGTGAGGGCAACGCTGGCAGTACTGACCGCTTACCCTTATGGATTTTTTTCTGCAAACGCGCGGCAAAACCTACGGCAAACTCATACTCGGCCTCATGCTCCGGGGTGTCCAAAATCTGTTTACAGATTGATATGGCCGCATCAATCCCGCCCTGCTGAGTCGCCAAAATTCTGGCGCTGCGCTCTCTAGCAGCACCACTGGCAGTGCACTGGTAGAGCGATAACGCCGCATCATGGGCATGCAGTCGTTCAAGTTCACGGGCAACCCGATTATTAATCTTATCGAGTCGACGTTGTAAACCCGGATCCAGGTTTATCGGCAGCAATGCCTGATAGCCTCGTAACCCCTGGACATCCTTCGCGATGATCCAGGCGTCAGCTTGTTCACCCAGGATGCCTAGCGCCAGCGCCTGCTCGATTTTCTCGCGCCGATCGAAAAACCGACTCAGTCGATCGATTGTATAATTTTCATAGGGCAGTATCCCTAGATCATTAAGTACAAACTCGGTGAAGTCCTGATGGAGGTTACCAAAGAACAGGAGGCGAAATACCCTGAGTGTGTCTAGATGACGGGGACGGTATACCTCAAAATTGATAAATGCATAAAACTCATCCCGGCTGACCATAGGTGTTAATTTGGCCAATAAGGCCTCGCGGCCAAGCCCATGGCATGCGGGCCGAAGGCGAACGAGCTCAGGTTTAAGTAAGAGACTCAGCAAGCATTCGAGATCTTCATCGGCACCGCCATCGATAAAACCACAGCGCGTCAATTCCTCGACCGCGTCATCCCGTTGCGGGATCTCTGCGTATGCTACTTTATCACTGCGAAACAATGGGCCCTTGCGTAACGCCAAGCGCACATAAAGACGCTGAGCGGAAAGCGACAGTCGTCCGAACCCCATCGCATAATCGGCCTCTGCCTGACTTAGCAGGTCAGCATAGCGCGCAACGACGAACTCGAGCAAAAAAAGAAAATTATCGCGGTAATAGCCTACCGGCAAGTCAGCCACTGATACATTCACCCAACAAGTTCTACCCTGACCATGAAACGAGTCTCAGGGTATGGTACTCACGTATAACTGTATATTCAACCAGTAGTCAGGATTGTTAAAGCATTGCAGTGCCCTACAGCGACTCGGGAAGGCGATCAAACCGATGCTCAGTGCCGGTCATGGGATCCAGCTGAATCATCTGATTTTTGCTGGGAAAGCTTAGAATGCGAACCTGTTGGCCACCTTCACTGAAACTCAGCCTGTCACCGGCTAATGTATAGGTCACCGGCGCCTGATTATCGACACTCACTGCGCTGGCGGTATATTCCATCAGGACGGGGAAACCACCCAGTTGCGTCTGCCATTGGCCAACTAGCGTCTTAGCTGGCGCAATGTTCAAGCTTGCGCAACTGCTCGTGAGTCCAGCCCATGCCATCAAACTGACGATTACGATTCTATTCAACATCACACGCATTCACCTCAATTGATCAAACCTGAGCACTCAGCGGCCAGAATAACGTAATCTGGCGACCGGGAACACTACTGCAAAACGCTGACACATTGCCTCGAATCCAGCTTCAGATCACTAATTGTACTTATCGAATTTCGTCTCAGCGTCAGAAAATACTTGTTGCCATTTTCCCGACTTAAAGCGCGAAACCAGCATTAGGGCCTTCACGATGTAATCACCGATCAGCGCCGCGTAGATCCACACCACCGTCAAACCCATAAAAGTAAATAATGCAGCGAGACCAACCCTGGCGCCAATCAGCCCAGCCATCGTGGCCTTCAGCGGAAAGCGAGTATCACCAGCTCCGCGCAGACAACCGCTTAAGGTAAACTCAATGGCCATGAGCGGCTGGGCGATGCCCAAGATATAAATAAAGATCACGGTCAATCGCACGACTTCATCATCATCAATCAGAAAACGCGCGATATCCTCGGAGAAAGCGACAATAAAACCGCTGAGACCTACCATGCTGGCAATGGCCATACCCGTGGCCCGCCAACCGTGACGCATGGCGCCCTGGGGATCTTTAGCCCCCATATGCTGGCCCACCAGGGTTGCCCCAGCGATAGAAAAGCCGAACCCGACCACAAAGGACAGCGACAGTATTTGCACGCCAATACCGTAAGCCGCAAATGCCGCCGTACCGTAGTAGCCCACCAGCCACAGAAAAGCGAGAAAACCCAACTGGAACACCAGCTGCTCCACGCCGGCTGGATAACCAATATCGATCAACTGACGGATACGTTTTTCCGTCATGGAACCACGGCCACCCACGCCAACCTTTAATCGCCCGCCATACCACAGACCCAAATAGACCATCGCAGCGAGGGCGAATGACAGCCCATTAGCGATAGCAGCTCCGGCGACGCCCATCGCTGGAACACCATAACCACCAAATACCAGCCAATAGACCAACGCCACATTGACGACGTTGGTGAGCACCCCAATCCATAATGGTGTACGGGTATCTCCCGCCGCGCGCAACGAGGCGCTGAGGATCATATTGATGGCAAAAGCAACATTGAAGACACTAATCCACTGAATAAACCTCGCGGCATCCGCGGTCGTTGCTTCATCCAGGCCGAAGATACCCGCCATCTCGCTGGCAAAGATAATGCACGGGACCATCAATAGCACAGCAACTACGTTGCCAACCCAGAGTGATACGCTCGTTACCTTGGCGGCTTCCGTATAATTTTTGGCACCGACAGATCGTGCTACCATGGCGGTGGTACCCGCCGAAATCGCCATCATGATGGCCTGCAGGGCGAAAAATATTCGATTCCCTGTGGTCGCTGACGCGACTGCCGAGGCGCCAAGAGAACCGACGATTTTGATACTCACAAGGCCAATCACAGAGAATAATAGATTACTGACAATTGCCGGCCAGGCGAGCTGCCAGATATTTAACTGGGGTTTATCTAAAACTTGCGTTTCATCAGCAAGAGAATCTGGCATAGGGTAAGTCCGCGTCTACTGTCATCACGCTGGCCCAATGTAGGAGCGCCTTGCAGAGCGCGCGTACGATACACCAACAGGCTCAACTGAGTCAAAACACGAGCAGCGCATTCAGGTATTATTATCGCCTGACGGCAAATGCCCTTTAATCCAAAAAAAAGAGTAACCCAAAACAAGAGTAAGCTCATGAGTCAACACGCAGTAATTATCGGTGGCGGGCACAATGGCCTGGTTTGCGCAGCCTACCTTGCTAAAGCGGGCCTAAAGGTGACGATCCTTGAGCGCCGAAGCATTGTCGGTGGTGCCGCTGTCACAGAAGAGTTTCACCCTGGCTTTCGTAACTCCGTAGCAAGTTATACGGTGAGTCTTCTGCATCCGAAAATCATCGCCGACTTGAATCTACACCAGCACGGCCTCAAGATTCTTCCTCGGCGCTTCAATAATTACCTGCCGATGCCAGACGGCCGGAGCCTGGTCAGCCATCCAGATCTTAAAGATACAGTGCAGAATTTAGCCCAGTTTTCTCAGGCGGACGCCGAGCAATTGGGTCAGTATTACCGTCTATTGGACGAGGTCGTGCCTGTCGTCAAGGACGTCATGCTCATGACGCCTCCGAACCTAATGGATATTGGCTTTGGCGATCTGCTGAAGCTGTTTAATCTGAGTCGGGTGTTTCGCCAGCTAAATAACCGTCAGAAACGCTTCTTGTTGAAGTTATTCTCTGTCAGTGCCGGTGAGCTACTGGATGACATGTTCGAATCAGATGCCATCAAATCACTACTGGGCTTCGATGCCATTGTTGGGCACTTTGCCAGCCCCTACTCGCCTGGCTCAGCTTATGTCCTGTTGCATCATGTGGTGGGCGAGGTCAACGGCAAGTCAGGTATCTGGGGCCATGCGGTGGGCGGTATGGGCGCAATCACCCAAGCCATGGCAGCAGAGGCCATGGCTCGTGGTGTGACGATCCAAACTGATGCGGAAGTCAGTCGGGTGGAGGTCACAGGCGGGCGCGCCAGCACAGTCCACCTAGCAGATGGCAGCGCCATCAAAGCCGACTTGGTGATCGCCAATGTGAACCCCAAACTGCTGTTTGAAAATTTGCTGGACCCGGCCGATGTTAGCGCCGACGTGCTCAGTCATTTTGCGGATTATAAGTGCCAAAGTGGCACATTCCGCATGAATGTTGCCCTCGACAGGCTGCCTGAATTTACCGCTAGCAGCATTCCGGGCTATCTGGAAGCCGGGATCATCATGGCCCCCTCCCTAGAGTATATGGATCAGGCGTATACGGATGCGCGTCGGCACGGCTGGTCTGCTGCACCTATCGTTGAAATGTTGATTCCGAGCATTGTTGATCCCGGACTCGCACCGGCGGGTCAGCACGTCGCCAGCCTGTTCTGCCAGCAGTTCGATCCGGGGCTTGGTGCCAATTGGGATCAACATCGAGAATCTGTGGCGGACTTGATTATCGACACAGTGAATGGCTACGCCCCTGGATTCACCGATCGAGTGGTCGGTCGTCAAATTCATTCGCCCTGGGATCTTGAGCAAAAATTTGGCCTGATCGGCGGCGATATTTTCCACGGCAGACTCAGTCTCGACCAACTATTCTCCGCCCGCCCGATGCTCGGCATGGGCCAATACAAAACAGAGATCAATAGCCTTTATCTCTGCGGTGCGGGGACCCACCCTGGTGGCGGCGTCAGCGGTTTGCCCGGGCACCATGCGGCCCGCGAAATTCTTCGCCAGTTGTGAACGCTGCCATCAACCACTGACTGCCGGCGAACTCGCCGATTGACCACTACGGGCAATCGGCAGACGCACAACGAATATCGACCCTTCATCTGCTTTACTCGTCACCGAGACGCTACCTCTGTGAGATTGGGCAACATGTTTAACGATGGACAAACCTAGGCCTGTACCACCCTGCTCGCGCGACCGTGCTCGGTCAACTCGGTAGAAACGCTCGAAGATCCTTTGTTGCTCTTCAGCAGGAATCCCGATGCCATCATCCTCCACTTCAATGATGGCAACGCCAGCTTGAACCACTAAACGCAGATGAACGTGGCCATCGATTTGTCGCGAATACTTAATCGCATTTTCCAGCAAGTTGCTCACCATCTGGTCAAGCGCACCTCGCTCACCCTTGACAGTCACAGGTACTTTCGGCACATCGATATCCATCATCACGCCGCTATCAACCGCATCCTCAGACTTTGCCTTAAACACCTGTTGAAGCAAGCTGACAAGATCAATATCGCCGTCCAGCTGAACTTTGACTGGCGAGTCTACTCGAGACAACTGAATGAGATCCTGCACAATCTTGTCAAGCCGCGCAGCCTGGCTACGAATCCTATCTATGAAGTGATGCCGAGTCTCATCCTCCATGCTAGGGTCGTCAATAATCGTTTCCGCAAAGCCTCGAATAGCGGCGATGGGGGTTTTCAGCTCGTGTGACGCATTCGCCACGAAATCTGTACGAATTCGCTGCAAGCGCATCACCTCCGTAACATTTTCAAGTACAACAATCGCGCCTATAGGCGAATTCGTCGCTTGATTACGCATTAAAAGGACCGAGAGACCGAGGGTACGACCCTCTCTTTTCAAAATGCCATCAACGTTATTTTGCTTACCCATACAGGCGTCGACAGCATCACAAAGCTCACTGTCTCGCACTAATTCCCACAGCGGCAAACCGGTTAGATCATGTCGCTCAAGGTTTAGCATCTGCCGCGCCGCCGAATTAATATGAACGATCCTCTGCTTCAGATCTACGGCGATAACCCCTTCATTCAAACCCGACAACACAGCTGAAATTTCGTCACGACTATTAGTTAACGCGACGATTCGATCTTCGGCACCTTGCGCCAAGTTATTCAAAGCGGCGCCCAACTCACCAATTTCATCTCGACGAAACCGTGCCAAACGCAAGCCCAGCTCACCATCGGCCATTCGCGTAGCTATTCTTGTGATTTCAATAATCGGGCGAGTGAAGATCCTTGTTAGAAAAAAACCAAAAATCAAAAATAACCCAGTAATGACTAACACACTGATCAAAATCTGATTTCTAAGGCCAGCCAACTGAGCTTCTACCGCTTGCATCGGCACCGCGACTCTCACGTAGCCGAGTATGACATCAGCCGACTTTACCCGCAGCGCAACGTATAATAGGTTGCGTCCAAGGGTTTTACTAAAGCGTTCAGAATCGCCAGTCCCGCTCAACCGCGCCCGAATGATCTCCGGACGTTGACTATGATTATCCATCAAACTGGGTGATTCTCGATTATCCGCCAATACAACACCCTGCCGGTCAATGATGGTCACTCGTGTTTGGCTTTTCTCAAACAGCTCTGTGACGTTTTGCAGGTTAATTGGCGTCGAATTCACCAGGTCATTGGTAAACATAAGGCGTAAAAGAGATGCTTCTGCGAGCAAGCCAGCATGCACCTGCTGCCTCGCATCCTTTTGAACTTGACTAGAAGTGAAAAAACCAAAAATCAGGGTGCAGACTAAAATAGTGATGCCAAATGCACCATATAACTGCCATAAAAACCGCGAGCGTAACATGGGTTTAATCTAGTCCTCCTTAAAACGATAACCGACGCCTCTGATCGTCTCAATCATCTGACTATAATGACCCAGCTTTTTGCGGACAGAGCGGATGTGCACATCGATATTTCGATCGACTACAATGACACCATCACCAACGACTCGATTGAGCAATTGCTCTCGAGTAAACGCTCGCCCCGGTTGCGAGGCAAGTTGGAACAGCAACTTGAACTCTGTTGCCGTAAGCTTGATTTGAACATCGGAAATAGAGACTTCATGACGAACGGTGTCGATCATTAACTCTTTGATTTGTATACGATCCTTATGATGACCTTCCTGCCGGGGGCTACGCCGTAACACGGCTTTGACCCGCGCCAAAAGCTCTCTTGGGCTGAAAGGCTTGGCTATATAATCGTCAGCACCAAGACCAAGACCAATCACCACATCACTTTCTTCACCCTTAGCCGAGACAATAATGATGGAGATGTCCCGCGTAATCGGATCAGATTTAAGTTGCTGGCAGATCGATAACCCATCGATACCAGGTAACATCAAATCGAGTAAGACCAGTGCTGGCGACTGGTTACGCACCAGACTCAAGCCGTCGACACCATTTCTAGATGCACTGACCAGAAAACCTTCACGTGTCAGGTTGTAGCTCATGACCTCGATGATATCCGGCTCGTCTTCGATAATAACGACTTTAGCTCTATTCATTATATATTGCCGGCCTGCCCGAAACTCTACCCCAACATTCAAGCATGAAGTCGTGCAAATATATAGCGGGCAATGATTAAGTTCTGAGGTGTATTGTTAAGAAATGATTAATCCATTTAGGTGAGAGACTAGATGGATTAATTTATGACACAGATACTGACTAGGATAGCTTAGCTTGAAAAAACTAACGTACTCAGCCGTTGAATCTCTGAAACGCCAGTACTGCATTCGTACCGCCAAAGCCAAAGCTATTAGAGATCACCGTATTCAGCCCAGCATTATCAATTCTTGACGTCACGATCGGCGCATCACCAACAGCAGGATCAAGGTTATCAACGTTCGCTGACGCGCAGATAAAGTCATGCTCTAGCATCAACAAACTGTAGATTGCCTCGTGAACGCCCGCGGCGCCTAAGGAATGGCCAGACAAGGACTTGGTAGAGGATATCGGCGGTATTTCCGTGCCAAAGACACTGCGAATAGCATTAATTTCAGGGATATCGCCAGCAGGCGTACTGGTCCCGTGTGCATTAATATAATCCACGTTGGCGTTAACCGTTGAAAGCGCCATCTCGATGGCCCGCTGACCGCCCTCTCCTGACGGCGAGACCATATCGAAGCCGTCGGAAGTTGCGCCATAGCCGACCAGTTCCGCATAAATTTTCGCGCCTCTGGCTTTCGCATGTTCAAGTTCTTCGACCACGAGAAATCCACCGCCACCAGCGATAACAAAGCCATCCCTATCCTTGTCATACGCACGAGATGCCGTGCCCGGCGCATCGTTACGCTGAGTTGACAACGCACCCATGGCATCAAACAATGAGGTCATACTCCAATGCTCTTCTTCACCACCACCGGCAAGAACAATATCTTGTTTACCCAGCTGGATGAGCTCCATGGCATGACCAATACAGTGGGCACTGGTGGAGCACGCGGATGTTATTGAGTAGTTCACACCTTTAATTTTGAAAGCTGTTGCCAGACAGGCCGATACCGTAGAACTCATCGTTCGAGTCACACGATAGGGCCCAATCCGCTTGAGCCCCTTGGTACGCAAGATGTCAGATGCCTCGATCAAATTAGACGATGAGGCACCGCCCGATCCGGCGACTATCCCGGTGCGCACATTAGACACTTCTGACTCTTCGAGCCCGGCATCCATAATAGCCTCAACCAGCGCTATGTAGGAAAATGCGGCGGCATCACCCATAAACCGACGGAGCTTGCGGTCAATCTGACCATCGATATCAATATCGATACTACCGGCCACGTGGCTCCGCAACCCCATTTCCTTATATTCTTCCTGAAACTTGATACCGGATCGCGTTTCTCGAAGAGACTCTAAGGTTTCCATCTTATTATTACCCAGCGGCGAAACCAGACCCATTCCGCTAATGACAACACGTTTCATAAGAGCACCTAAAATTCGTCCAGAGAAGAAAACAATCCGACCTTAATATCCTCGGCAACGTATATTTGCACACCGTCCACCAATACCCTGGCGTTGGCAATGCCAAGCACTGTCTTGCCTTCACGAACTCGGGTTAAATCAATATCGTATTCTAGCTTTTTCGCAGTCGGCAATACCTGACCGCGGAACGCGACCTTACCACAACCAAGCGCTCGACCGATGCCCCAATTGCCCTTCCAGGCCAGGTAGAAACCTACCAATTGCCAAAGCGCATCAAGCCCTAAGCATCCGGGCATCACAGGATCATCCACAAAGTGCACCTTAAAAAACCAAAGGTCCGGGTGGATATCCAACTCAGCGCGAATTTTACCCTTACCATGAGTGCCACCGGTTTCGTTGATATCAACGATACGGTCAACCATCAACATTTCATCAATCGGTAAATGCGCCCGCCCTGGCCCAAACAACCGACCATGGCCACATTCGAGCAATTCCTCGCGGGTGAACGAATGTTTATCGACAAGTGATCGATCTAGGGGAGGACTTATTGGTTTTTTTTGATCTTGCATAGAAAACGGGCTGCCGGTACTTGAATGGCTCCGGTTCGCCCTCGCCTGTGATGAAATGAGCCTAGAATTATAGCATTGGTCGTTAAAAAGAAAACTAAGGATGGCCACTCAATAATGGACGAACGTCCACTATTGCGCTTTGCGGATTGACCACCGATTATGCTAGGGATTTACTACGCCGCGGGCGGGATTAATTGTTAGTTGAGAGACCATGTCCAAAAATCAGCTCGATCTATAAACTCAAATGTGCATCTTACAGCACCCATACGAAGGTTCCCTGTTCGCCACGCGGGAAAACACGCCCGTCACATCCGGGCTTATCACCTATCGATTAACACCGGAATAGGCTTTCCTGTACGCCGGACAGTGGTATTATGCCTGCTTATTCGCACTCATTCGCACTCAGGCTTAAGCTCCGTTGACCTAACAAGCCGCCAATGGAAGAATTTTCAGGCTGACAGTCATTATTTTATAGATGGGCTAGCACCTCGTATGGCGACCTAAGGTCGCAGGAGAACATCATGATCAAGATCGATAAAATGTCAGTCGTAGATCCAACGGCGAAAATTGGTGAGAATTGCGTCATTGGCCCCTTCTGTACCGTTGGCGCCAATGTCACGATCGGCGTGAATACCATTCTGCGATCCCATGTTGTTGTTGACCCTTACACCGAAATTGGCGACGACACGGAAATATTCCCATTTGCCACCATAGGCATTCAATCCCAGGACCAGAAACACGTTCCTGACACGATCACCTACACTCGCGTCGGCGCCAGAAACATCATTAGAGAATTTGTCAGCATCCATAGCGGCACTGAAGCCGGCAGTATGACGAGCATCGGTGATGACTGTACATTACTGGCCCATGCTCACGTCGCGCACAACTGTGAGGTTGGCAATCACGTGGTTTTATCTCATAGTGCGACCCTCGCCGGTCACGTTACCATCGGCGATCATGCCAACATAGGCGGACTCTCTGCCATTCATCAATTCTGCCATATCGGCAGAGCCGCAATGGTCGGCGGCATGTCCCGAACCATTCAAGATGTTCTGCCGTTCACTATCGCAGAGGGATTTCCAGCGCATATGCGTGTTATCAACAAGGTCGGCATGGAACGTGCCGGCTATAGCGCCGCTGACATTGCCGAAGTCAGAAAAGCATTTCGCATCCTGTTCATGCGTGAACTAAGACTTGAGGTTGCAGTGCAACAAGCCATAGACGAATTCCCAAATTCGCCTAACGTGAGATTGATGATCGACGCGATTAATTCTTCTCAGCGCGGCTTAGCCCGGCCAGATTCTGCCATGTTTGAAATCAATGTGAGTGAGTAATTATGTATAAAGCAGTGTTATGGGACTTCGGTGGCGTCATGACTTCGAGTCCATTTGAAGCATTCAACCGGTTTGAGCAGGCCGAGAATTTGCCTGTGGACTTTATTCGAGCCATTAACTCAACAAATCCTGAGTCCAATGCCTGGGCACAACTGGAGAGTGCTCAAATCGACGTGGCTGCCTTCGACCAATTGTTTGCGGACGAGGCACTCACACAAGGCCATGCTGTCAGGGGACAACAAATCCTGGCTTTACTATCCGGCGAAATTCGCCCCGAAATGGTCAAGGCACTGACGTTGATCAAAGCGACAATGAAGGTCGGCTGCATTACTAATAATGTCAAAAATGCAGGCAGCGGCGCCGGTATGGCACGGGATCCGCAACGGGTTGCGCAATTCGAGGAGGTCATGGCGCTATTCGATACGGTTATCGAATCCAGCAAGGCCGGCATTCGCAAACCAGACCCCGCGATCTATCGGCTGGCCTGCGATACACTGGAAATCGAACCTAGCGAGGCCATATTCCTTGACGACCTGGGCATCAATCTCAAGCCAGCCAAGGCTTTGGGCATGACCACCATTAAAGTACTCAACAGCGAACAGGCCATCGGCGAACTTGAGACTCATCTTCAAATGCGCCTTCGATGAAGATATTGTTAACCGGCGGTGCAGGCTATATCGGCTCACACACCGCCGTCGAGCTTACGCTTGCTGGCCACCAAGTGACGATTGCTGACAACCTTGCTAACAGCTCGGCCACGGCGGTCGCTAGAGTCGAAGCACTGACTCAGTCCAAGGTCGCCCTGCACAGAGTTGACCTGCTTGAGGCCAAGGCCCTCGATCAACTGTTTGCCAGCCAGCAATTCGACGCGGTCGTCCATTTCGCCGGACTCAAAGCTGTGGGCGAGTCTGTTCGTGAACCGCTGAATTATTATTACACCAATATCAATACGACCCTTAACCTGGTCGATTGCATGCTGCGCCACGAAGTGAATCGATTGGTATTCAGCTCATCCGCCACTGTCTACGGTGAGCCCGAAAAAATTCCCATCGATGAATCATCACCGATTATAGATGCTACGAACCCCTATAGTCGTTCTAAACTGTTTATCGAAAAAATCTTGGAAGATGTCTGTATCGCCAACCCCATGTTCAATGTGGCCAGGCTACGTTATTTTAATCCTGGCGGCGCCCATGCCAGTGGCGAGATCGGCGAGGATCCCCACGGCACACCCAATAACTTACTACCCTTTGTCAGTCAGGTCGCCGTTGGTAAGCTTAAACAACTGGTGGTTTTTGGCCAGGACTATGCTACCCCAGACGGCACCTGCATTCGTGACTATATTCATGTGGTGGACCTGGCCCGCGGCCACTTGGCGGCCATTAATAAGCTCGCAGAGAACCCGGGATTGGTAACCTATAATATCGGCAGCGGAGTCGGCCACTCGGTACTGGATGTCATCCACGCCTTCGAGACCGCCAACCACCTGACACTACCCTATGCGGTGGGTCCACGCCGCGAAGGCGATATCGCCGAATATTATGCTGACCCGACCAAAGCACTGAACGAATTAGGCTGGCGAGCGGAAAAGAGTCTTGAAGATATCTGCCGGGATGCCTGGCGTTGGCAGCAAAAAAACCCCGATGGCTATCCGGCCTGAGCACTCATGCTTCGGAAACTCTGCTCCGACATCGACGCTTCGGCGCGCCTGGGCATGCATCAGCGCTTCTTATACAGAAACTCTTACAACGCCCTTGCTGTTTGCCATAATTACCAACCAATCTATGGCTGCCAACGAGACTATTGAGCAGTAAAACGATAGATCGAAGTGCTATCAAAGACGGCGCCAGCAGCTAGACGCGTCGAGGGAAAATGGGGCATATTCGGACTGTCAGGGAAATGCTGAGTTTCCAGACACAACCCCGCATGAGGCTTCGGCAGGTAGTTTCCTGTATAGAATTGCAAGCCAGGTTCAGACGACAATATTTCCAGCACTATGCCGGAATCTGGACTGTAAAGTCTGGCAACTGGCTGGGCCAACGCGCCATCATCGTCACCGTTTGGTGTTTGATTCAAAACAAAACAGTGATCAAAACCAAGCCCCAAACTTAATTGCTCATCCCCAAGCACCAATCTGCTACCGATATTTGCTGGTTGCGAAAAATCAAACGCAGTGTCTGCTACCGCTTTGATCTCGCCGGTTGGCAATACGTCCTTATCGATGGGCAGATATGCTCCGGCGGCAATCTGCAGCTCGTGGTTACGGATATCCCCCTCGCCAGTGGTAGCACCGTCCAGATTAAAGTAGGCATGATTTGTTAAATTGATAATCGTGTCGCGATTGCTGATTGCCTGATAGTGGTAACCCAATGAGTCGCCCATAAGACTGAGTGTTACTGAAACGTCGAGATCACCGGGATAGCCCTGTTCGCCATCAACACTGCGATAAGTAAAGCACACCCCGGTTGTGGTTGCCGCTGCCTGCCACAGGACATCTTCAAAGCCTAACTCTCCACCATGTAAATGATGTAAGCCATGATTTTTATCCAGGCAAACCTCATGGCCGCCATCATCATAACGTGCATCACGAATACGATTCGCGAACCGCCCCACCACTGCACCTAGGGACGCCGTGTCTTGTCGATAATCTTCGGTGGAAGCCAACCCCAACACGACATTACGTTGCACGTGGTTTTTATCGCGAACATAGACCGCCATCAGTCGAACGCCATACTCGCTAACGACTACTTTAAGCTGCTCACTTTCAAGCTGCCAGACGAATTGTGGTTGTCCGGTTGCGTCGTGGCCATCTGGTTGTCTGCTAATGTTCATCCGCCGGCGATAAAGTGAAAAAAATGAATTTCACTGTCCGAATCGACTAATTCGAGCAAAGGCTCATGAATAATTTCGCCGTCAATAGCCACAGCCATCTGCAGCAACTCAGCCCGATCCAGCGCTGGGTAGCGACTCGTAATAGCAGCTATCAACTCACGATAGTTGCCCGCGTCTACCTCACATTCAGCGTCGACGGTGAATTGCTGCTGCGTACTGGAAAACGTCACCCTGGCCATGCACCTATCCTTAAACACCCTCTATTGCAGCTCGGCCATCCTGTTTGCTGAGTAAACAGGATGGCCCTGACACGAAGGCGAATTAGCCCTTACCTTGAATCAAATTAAAGACCCGCGGCGGCGACAAGGGCAGATCAGTCACGGGCACACCAATGGCATTCTCCACCGCATAACCTACCGCTGCTAACGGCGGAATAATGCCTGACTCACCAACACCCCGAACACCGTAGGGATGAAAGTTATTCGGTACTTCAACAATAATGGCATCGATCATTGGCAGGTCTGATGCGACAGGAATACGATAATCAAGAAACCCAGCGTTTTCTAGCAGGCCATCAGCGCTGTAGATGTACTCTTCATTCAGCGCCCAGCCGATACCCTGTACCGCACCGCCTTGATATTGACCTTCGACATACTTGGGGTGAATCGCCTTGCCGGCATCCTGCACCGCCGTGTAGCGCACAACATCGACCTTACCGGTATCCTTATCTACCTCGACGTCACAAAGATGAACTGCGAAACTCGGACCCGCGCCACGGGCATTGATATTGCCCCGGCCTGAAATTTGGCCACCGGTTCTATCGGCGCCAGCACAGATTTCCGCGAGACTCAGACGATCTTCTCCGGCCGTATTCAATGCCACGCCGTCAACCCATTCAACCTGTTCTGCGGTCACATTCCACATGGATGCCGCCCGCTGCTTCATCTGCGCAACCACATCTTCTGCCGCCTCAATGACCGCCATGCCCGTCGCAAACGTCGTACGACTGCCACCGGTACCGGCACTAAATGCCACGTTTTCTGTGTCGCCGATAATCGGCTTGAGTCGCCCGGGCTCAATACCCATAGCCTCCGCAGCCATCATTTGCATGGAAGCACGAGAGCCACCGATATCTGGTGAGCCTTCGACTATCGTTCCAGTGCCATCCGGATTCATATTAATATGCACACTGGACTGGCCACCGACATTGAACCAAAAACCCGCAGCAACACCACGACCCTGATTTGCAGCTAGGGCTTGCTGATAATGCTTTGAGTCGCGCGCGGCTTCGAGACACTCTACCAATCCAACCCGCTTAAATTTCGGACCATAGATAGTCTGAGTACCTTCCTGGGCTGCATTTTGCAGACGTAAATCGATAGGATCGCGGTCTAGTTTCACTGCTAACTCATTCACCAGCATCTCAACCGCGAATTCCGCCTGTGGTGCACCCGGCGCTCGATAAGCCGCTACCTTGGCTTTATTGACCACCACGTCAAACCCCTCGATATACATGTTAGACACAGCATAGGGGGTAAATGCGGTCATGCAGCCCATCATAACTGGCGAACCCTTAAAGGCACCGGCTTCATAGGCCAGACGACCTTGCATAGCGGTGATAGTGCCATCTTTACGGGCACCGATCTTGACCCAGGAACGAGTCGCCGAGCCAGGCCCAGTCGCTTTGAAAACCTCATCACGGTCCATGATCATCTTCACCGGACGACCAGACTTGCGCGACAGAATCAACGCCACGGGTTCCAGGTAGACCGTTGTCTTGCCACCGAAGCCACCACCGATTTCGCTGGCAATCACTTTTAGCTTACCCAGATCCATCGCCAGTAACTTGGCAGTACTGGCGCGCACATCAAAATGTCCTTGAGTCGAGCACCAGATCATTGACTGGCCATCTTTCTCGAATCGAACAGTGCAGGCATGGGGCTCGATATAACCCTGGTGCGCAGTTGGCGTATAAAACTCTCGCTCGACGACCACGTCGGCGTCCTTAAAACCTGCCTCAATATCACCCATCTTATATTCCAGCCGGGTCGCGACATTGGATGCGGTCGTCGGCTTTTCGGCTAAACCTTGGGTAAACATATCAGGGTGTAGAATTGGCGCGCCAGCGGCCATGGCTTCACGGACATCCATGACGGGCTTGAGCACTTCATACTCAATATCGATCAGCGCCAGTGCCTGCTCGGCAATGGCTGAGGTCTTGGCGGCAATCGCGACAATCGCGTGACCGTGATACAACACTTTATCTTTAGCCAGGACATTTCGGGCCAGGTCGAGCAGAGTCAAACTGCCTTCACCACTCTCGATCGCCTGATCAGTGACACTGGGGAAGTCACTGTGAGTCGCCACTGCGAGCACCCCTGGGAACGCCTCAGCTCGACTGGTATCGAGGCGTTTGATAATAGCGTGGGCATGGGGACTACGCAGTATTTTCCCCCAGATCATGCCTGGCAAACTTAGATCAGCGCCATAGTTAGCCCGTCCCGTGACTTTGTCGAAACCATCTGGACGGATCGTGCTCTGGCCGATGTACTTGAACTCTCGTGCTTCACTCATGGCTTAAGCTGCTCCCCTCATGGTGGCGGCGGCATCAAGCACCGCGCGAATGATTTTGTCGTAGCCCGTACAACGACAGAGATTCCCTGCCAAAAAATACCGAGCCTCAGCTTCGGTCGGATTGGGGTTCTGTTCGAGTAATGCTTGAGTAGAAACTACCAAGCCAGGCGTACAAATTCCGCATTGTAAAGCGGCATGTTCAAGAAATTTTTCCTGAATGACGCTGAGCTTATCGCTGCTACCAATGCCTTCGATGGTGCCAATCTCACGTCCAGCAGCTTCAACACCCAGGACCAGACAAGCACAGGTCAGGCGACCGTCCACAGTCACGGAGCATGCACCGCAGTCACCGGAACCACAGCCTTCTTTGGTGCCGGTCATCTGTAAATCGTTACGCAAAACGTCTAACAGGGTTTCATGAGGCTCACAGAGAAACTCTGTCGCTTCGCCATTAATCGATGTGGTGATATGTAATTTTGCCATACGGATTCTCCTACAAACTCGCCTGAGCGCGTTCTTTTGCTATGAGGGTGGCTCTTTTCACCAACACACCAACGATGTGACGGCGGAATTCAATGGTTCCCCGTCGATCTGTGATCGGACTGGCCGCAGCAGAGGCAACAGCAGCAGCCTTAGCCACCGAGGCTTCATCTAATTTAGTACCGACAAGCGCATCTGCGGCGCTCGCCACCAGTAGTGCCGTTTGTGCCACAGCCCCAATAGCAATCCGAGCGGCGGTGCAGACGCCTTGGCTGTCGAGGGTAACGCTGACACCGGCACCGGCCACCGCGATATCCATCTCCGTACGCGGGATAAATCTCAAATAGGCATCACGGCTACCCGGCGCGGGTCGAGCAACCAAGATACGCTGTAACAATTCACCGGGTTGCATGCAGTTACGCCCTACGCCAGTGACGAAATCTTCAACGGCTACTGTCCGCTCGCCACCCGCACCGACGATCAGACATTTGGCACCGATCGCAATCAGGGCCGGGATCGTGTCTGCGGCAGGCGAGGAGTTACAGAGGTTTCCACCTATACTGGCCCGCCCCTGAACCTGGGTTGAGCCGATGAGATAAGCGGCTTCGACCAAACCTGGGTACAGCATTTCAACGTCATGCAGGGCAGTAAATTCCGCGCAACACATGCAGGGACCTAGAGACAATCCGCCATCATCGAGGCTATAAGACATCATCTCAGCGATATGTTTAAGATCCACCACTCGCAACGGTTCAACCGCCTGGCTCTTCGATTGAATAATTAAGTCTGTACCACCTGCCATCACTTTCGTCTTAATGTCGGATCCGGAGAGCAATGCAACCGCTTCCTGGACAGACTGTGGGGCATTGTAATCAACTACAGCCATCGTTCACTCCTGTGAGGTCGTCACATTCCTAGCGCTGCTTGACGGTAGGATGCTGGCCCTAATGAATTTATCGAAAAATTTTTGAATCAAACTTGGCCCGCCCGGCCTGGTAGAACGTCAGCCACGTCTCGAGCCCTATCCTATTGATATCAGCACCTGTATACCACGGCACCTCCACCGGCGCCAAGTATGACCGTAAGAGAAATACTCCTATCGGCAACCAGAACCACTTTTTGAGCATCTCTTTCTGGGTGGCGCGGCGCGGCGCCCACCACCTTCCGGGTCAGCCGCTAGCCCACACGCATCAACCGACCAACAGATCCCAGACCGCAGCCCCAAGGCCGCCCAGCAACAAAACATAGACTGGCAATGACGAAAAAAGCATTCCCATACCTCGCGCTTTCGGATCTTTCACGTAACTGATGGCATAGATCACGCGCCCTATCAAATAAATCACACCGAGACCCGCCGCCCCATATTGGTCGATATAGTAACCAAATGCCCACAGCGCGGGAATAAACACCACCAGGGCTTCTAGTGTGTTGTAATGCACTCGATAGTGGCGCTCGAATAGGTCATGCCCCGTCGTCGCTGGCGCGCTGATCCCGTACTTCCCCCGGGCGGCTCCGACGCGTACACCAAGCCAGATAAATTGAAGTAACGCCAAAAGTGTAACAATCGTTAGATATTCAAAACCATGCGTGCCCATTTTAGGTACAACCTCTGTATTGAGTGAACGTTGGCCCATTATGAACATCGCCAAACTCCTGTCCAGCTTCGCCCGCCAATGCCAGACCCTATGGTATTATACTGCCACGCCGCTCGACTGACCCCCGGCCTACTTGCGAACAAGGATATAGGCATGACGATGATTTCCAACGACTTAGCCGGACTTTACCCGGAACATCTAGCGCGACTGCAGCAATACTACAGCGAAGCTGCGATTCTCGCCGGCTGCGCTGGCGTTTTGATTGCCTCAGGCACATTGCAACCGTGTTTTTTGGACGATCACCATTATCCTTTTGTGGTCAATCCTCACTTCAAGGCCTGGTTACCGCTGGTGGACGTGCCCGATTCCTTTCTGCTGATTCGCAGTGGCCACAAACCGCGTTTGTTGTATAGCCAGCCAGAGGATTATTGGCACCTGACACCCGCTGCGCCACAGGGCTTCTGGGTCGATCACTGGGAAATCCAATCGATCCAATCTCTGCAAGATGCTCAGCGCTTGATCGGTGACCCGCAAAACCTGCTATTTATCGGCGAGCAAGTTGATCTTGCCCGCGAATGGGGCATGTCAGCCATCAATACTCCGGCGGCCTTGAGTGCTCTGCATTACGAGCGCGCTTACAAGACTAACTATGAGATTGCCTGTCTACGCCGAGCCAACCAGATAGCCGTCAAGGGCCATAGCGTCGCAGAGACGAGCTTCCGCGCCGGCCAATCAGAATTCGAAATTGCCCACGCTTACCTAGGCGCTATCCAGCATCGTGAGCAACAGGCACCCTATGGTGCCATCGTCGCGCAGAATGAACATTGCGCTGTACTCCACTATCAATTTTACGCTCAGCAACGCCTAGCCAGCGCCGACCTGAATTCACTTCTCATCGACGCCGGCGCGAGCTTTCATGGCTATGCGGCAGATATTACTCGCACCTATGCTGCTCGATCAGGCATCTTTCAAGATCTGGTGACGAGCCTCGACCAGCATCATTTGGGCATCATCAACGATATCCAAGTCGGCATGAACTATGCTGATCTTCACGAAAAAATGCATCGCAGAATTGGCCAGCTGCTCCTTGAGTCTGGCTGTGTCAACATGTCTGTGGATGAGATGCTCGAGACTAACTTGACCTTTAGCTTTCTGCCCCACGGTCTCGGTCATTTCCTCGGTTTACAAACTCATGATGTTGGTGGATTTCAGCAATCCAGGCAAGGCGAAGAAAAATCGGCGCCAGAGAAATATCCAGCCCTACGATTGACACGCGACATCCAAAACCAACAGGTTTTTACCATCGAACCGGGACTATATTTTATTCCCATGCTCTTGGAAAAACTCAAGCAGGGACCCCATCAAGCCAAAATTAACTGGTCGATGATTGACGAACTGCTACCCTATGGCGGGATCCGGATTGAAGACAACATTGTCATACAGGACAACCTTCCGGTGAACCTGACCCGGCTCGCAATGGCGGAACATCGACAACCTTAGTTATTGAATTTCTGATTATTAAATCAACAACATCACCAACCCAGCGCGAATCAGGCCTCAAAACTCATGACCCAACTGACACTGCACCGGATATTTAACGACCCTGACCTCAATGGCTCGTCACCCGTCGCCTTGAAATTTTCTCCGGACGGCTCTCGAGTAACTTATCTCAAGCCAAGTCAGGAAAACTTTGAACGCCTGGATCTGTGGGCGTTCAATGTCGCGACCCAACAGACTCGCTTGTTGGTAGATGCCAGCGAACTGGTCTCAGGCCAACGGATCTTGTCCGACGAGGAGAAAGCCAGACGTGAGCGTAAGCGTATTACTCAGACCGGCATTGTCGAGTACTTCTGGTCACCAAAATCGAACGCGATCCTGTTCCCATTGAATGGCAATCTATTTCTATACCATCTCGATCAGGCTGAGACGCTACAACAGCTCACCACTGATGTGACTTTTGAAACCGACCTGCACTTCTCCCCTGACGGGCGCTTCCTGAGCTTCGTCCGTAATCAAAACCTGTTCTGCATTGAAGTGGCAACTGGCGTGGAACGGCAACTGACCCTTGATGGTTCAGGCACTATCAGCAATGGCGTAGCCGAATTTATCGCGCAGGAAGAAATGCACCGGTTTGATGGCTACTGGTGGTCACCGGACAGCCAGTCAATCGCTTTCATTCAAGTCGACGAAGGCACAGTCGAACTTTCCCAACGCTATGAAATCGATGCCGACCATTTTGGTGTCTTTGACCAACGCTACCCTTACGCCGGCACACCCAATGCCAGAACACGGTTGGGAGTCATCGACATAACGACGGCGGAGATTCATTGGCCCGCGATTGAGCGTGATCCAGACACCTACCTCGCTCGTGTCAATTGGCTTGGTGATAGCGCCCGACTGGCCATTCAAATTCAGTCTCGAAATCAGCAACGCCTGGATTTGGTCTTATGGCACAAGCGTCAGGATACGGTGTCCACCCTGCTCTCCGAGACCGCAGCGACCTGGATCAACCTGCACGACTGCTTCCACTCATTACAAACCGGGCAGGAATTTATTTGGGCCTCGGAGCGCTCGGGCTACCGGCACCTGTATCGTTACAATATCGAAGGGCAGTTGTTAAACACAATCACCAGCGGCGACTGGGTTGTGGCCAATCTACATGGCGTTGACGAGGTCCGAGAGACGATTTATTTTGACGGTTTCGCAGACACCCCGCTGGAAAAGCATCTATATCGAGGCAGTTTGAATGCTCATCTTGAGCCTGTCAGGATCAGCGCGACCGGGCAAAGTCATCAGGTCGAATTAAGCCGGAGTCTGCAGCACTATATTGACAGCTACTCTTCGGCGTCACAGCCACCGGCAGTCTCGATCCAGACCATCGCCGGCGAAGTCCTCCTGGACCTGGAACCTAACAAGGTGGACGCCCACCATCCCTTTCACCCCTACCACGACAGCTGCGGTAAGGTGGAGTTCGGTCAATTAAGCGCCGAGGATGGCCAGACACTGCATTATCGCCTAATCAAGCCCAAGGACCTCGCACCAGGCGTGCAATGCCCGCTGATTGTCACCGTTTATGGCGGGCCGGGCGTGCAGCGCGTCACCAACGAATGGATTCCACCTTGGCATCATTACATGGCGAGTCGGGGCTATGCCCTGCTGCAGCTCGACAACCGTGGCAGCACTTTTTACCTGACCCTCTACTGGGCTCAGGCCCTCGCCTCGCAAGGCACCGATACTGCCCTCGCGGAGCGCTTCTCACCGGTCGCCGCGGCGCTCGCAGAGCATGAAGAGCAGATCCTGCGTGAGCTGAACTCTGCTCAGGGCGATGCTCAGGATCTCGGGGGTTATTACCGGCCGAACAATGCCCGGGCTGCGGCAGCCATGTGTCCTAGTGAGACGCTCAACGGTATCATCGCAGGAGTGTGACTGTGAAGGATCCGTCCCTGTCGCTGGGGATCGAGGAAGAGTATCAG
>ENA-OWPI01000874-OWPI01000874.1-marine-metagenome-genome-assembly--contig:-NODE-874-length-37233-cov-7.809264_pt1 | contig 37233 bp, 47 predicted proteins | sample MGYA00238138_ERZ651775 | MGnify/ENA primary metagenome ERZ651775 (study PRJEB26906, sample SAMN06265043) | marine metagenome | isolation source: Helgoland LTER site | place: Germany:Helgoland, sampling...
CATCAGAACCAGTGGTAGCATCAGAACCAGTGGTAGCATCAGAACCAGTGGTAGCATCAGAACCAGTGGTAGCATCATTTGTTGATTCTACAAAAGATCCACAAAGTTACATTGACAGATACAACAACGAACCAACATACAAAGAATGGTTTGATGAGAATTATTCACAATATTCCTCAATTTATGAAGCAGTTGGATTAGAGGAACCAGAATTTGGACTTTGTGGAGATGGTACGAAGTTAATTAACGGAGTGTGTACAATTATTGAAAAAAATATTCAAAAGCCATGGTGGCAATTTTGGTAATAAAATAGAAGTTAACTTTTAATCAGAATACATTTTCATCAATGATATGGGAAAACTATCTAGAAATCTTCGAATTTGTGGAGATTGTGGAATTGCATATACATCTGTAAGTTTTACAAAATACATTGATCAATGTCCAATTTGTAAATCAAGAAGATTTGAAGCAATTCCAATTAAATCAATTGATGAGTAATTTTCTGATATAGATTTTTTAATAGAATAATATTTTGATGCGTATTGTCTGAAGATCCAGAAATTGCAAAAATTATGCAAAAAAAATTAGATGCAATGATAAACCAAAAACCAGAACCAAAAATTGAGCCTGGAATTATTGATTTAAACGATTCAAATTTTGATCAAATAATTGCATCAGAAAATCCAACATTAGTAGATTTTTGGGCTGAATGGTGTGGTCCTTGTAAGTCAATGCACCCAATTTTTGAAAGTCTTGAAAAACAATATCCAAATGTAAAATTTGCAAGAGTCAATGTTGATCAAAATCAAAACATATCAAGAAAATTTGCAGTTCAATCAATTCCCACATTTATCATGTTCAAATCAGGTAAAATAATAGATAAAATGATGGGGGCAGTAGGTGCACCTGGAATTCATATGATTTGCAAAAAACATTCTAACTAGTAACCGTACATGGGTTCTATTTCACGTTGAATTCTTACAATTTCATTAAAAATTTCTTGTTCTTCACTACTTAATTTATGTAAAAATTTACTAAGTAATTTTTTTGCTTCAGGTGATGGAGGAAATGTATAGTATACATCTTCTTCAAAAATTTGTCGTCCTATTGTAACATCTTTAACAGAACATGCAACCTCATCTCCTGTTTTTGCAGAGGATACTGTTTTTTTATCAAGTTGAAGTTGATGGATAGTTCCAACTTTTCTTCCAGACATATTCATAAATGGTATTTTGTGTTTTAAATTTCCAACATCAATACGTACACCAAAAACTGCAGGGTTATTGTTACGAAATACCATTCCTTTCATAAATGTGAATTTTGAAATTGGTGTTAATTCTGCAAACATTGCATCTTCTTCATTTGCAGAATCCTCTTCAACCCATGCGTTATAATTATCAATTAAACTGTAGATTACTTTATCTTCAAATAATTTGATATGGTTTGTTTCAGATTCCTCTAGTGCATCAGGTAATATCTTAACATTAAATGCCAAAACAATTCCAAGATGTCGATCTTTTTCTTTAATAGCTTTGGCTTCAATAACATCTCGTCTATTTACAGGTCCAATGTCAGCTTTTGCTACTGGAACTTGAGAGCGTTTTAACATTTCAACAATAGCTTCAAGTGAGCCTATGGTGTCACATTTTAAAATAATTCCATTAGTTTCTGTATCAATAAACATAGATTGCATTTCAGATTCTATGAGTTTGGTAAATTTTTCAATTTCATCTGCATTTTTTGCAACATAAAGAGTACTTCCTGGAAGAACGCCTTCAAGATCAGGTGAGGCAATTTTTAGACCAGCTGCAGCATCAACTTGAGGAACTGGTTTGAATTTATCTCTAGGATCTCGCATTTCATCAAGAGGTTTTGGTAAAAGTAATGCCTTAGGTTTGGTAACAATCACAGCATCACGTTTTGCAACAACAATACTATTTTCTTTTTTAATAGTACCGTCAATCAAAATTACATTGGCAGTTTGTCCTAATCCAACTTCATCTTTTACTTCAAGAACAATTCCACGTGGTTCTTTTTCTTCCTGATCTAATCTTTTTTGTAAATACTGTTGAGTTAATCCAACTAAAACACTTAGTAATTCGGGAATTCCGACACCAGAACGTGCAGATATTGGAACTATAGCAATTTCAGATTTAAAATCTTCAATACGATAGAATGCTTCAGATTTGTATCCTAAGATAGACAGAGTTCCAACAACATCATAAATTTTTTGATCTAAATCAGTTTGAATAGATGCATCTTGTTCTTTAATTGCTTGTGAAATAAATTTAGTTTCAGATTTTCGCCATCCAGAAATTTGATCACATTTGTTTAATGCAACAAGAAATGGAACTTTTCGACTTTGTAAAATTTTTAAACTTTCATTTGTTTGTGGTTGAAATCCACGATTAACATCAACTACCAGTATTGCAATATCAGCAGCAGATCCTCCTCTAGAACGAAGATTGGTAAATACTTCGTGTCCAGGTGTATCAATTACTAAAAGTCCAGGAACTTTATGTTCTGATTTTTCTAATTTTTTGTAAAGTGGTCCACACATTTCTTTGATAGTTTCAGATGGAAGAAAACTTGCGCCAATATGTTGAGTAATTCCACCTGCTTCTCTACCTTGTACACCAGTTCCACGAATTCTATCTAATAGAGATGTTTTACCAGAATCTACGTGACCAAGAACTGCTACTATGGGTTGACGAATTTGCAAATCATATCACTCAAATGCTACCTTTGATTCGTGATCAAAACTTTCTTGTGAATCTGATGCATGAATAATATTTTCACTAAATCCTAAACCAAAATCACCCCTAATGGAACCAGGATCTGCTTCAAATGATTTAGTGGCGCCAATCATAATTCTGGTAGTAGCAATTGCATTATTACCTTCAATAATAGCAGCTACAACAGGGCCTGACGTGATAAATGATGTTAATTCTCCAAAGAATGGTTTGTCCTTATGAACACCATAGAAATTTTCAGCTTGTGCTTGAGTAAATGTAAACATCTTTAATTTCAAAAGTTTGAAACCTTTTCTTTCAAATCTTGATACCACTTCTCCAACTAGATTTCTAGCTACAGCGTCAGGTTTTACAATAAATAATGATTGCTCAGTCAATTCTAATTCTTTCTAATTCCGCCTTTGACATGTTTCTTTGTCCATTTCAATTTTCTTGGATCACGTTTTAGAACTAATGCATTTTTTTTACATTTTGCTGAACAAAACCATAAAACAGTTCCATCATTTTTAGCAAACATTGTTCCAGAACCTTTTGCAACAGGTCTATCACAAAAACTGCATGGTTTAACTAAAAGACTCAATCATATCACCTATTTAATTTTCTTAGCTTCCCTTTCTGTTTCTCTTAGCATTAAAATTTCATTCATTCTAACAGAACCTTTAACATTTCTTGTAAGAATTCTACCTTTATCCTTACCAGTAAGAACTTTAACTCTAACTTGAATTACTTCACCGGCAATACCAGTTCTACCAACAATTTGAATAATTTCAGATTCTACTACTTCTTCAGTTGCACTCATTGTTCAGATTTACCGCCTTTAAGTTCAGCAATTTTAGTTGTAACTTGGTCGACGATATGTTGTGCATCGCCAGCGTCCAAAATTGCTGCAGCGGCTGAAGTAATATCAATACCTAATGATTTGCCTAATTCTTCTTTATTTGGAACAAATGCATATGCTGCACCTTGTTCTTCACATAGAATTGGAAGATGTGCTACTACCTCTGGTGGTTCAACATCTTCAGCAATTACAATTAATTTACTAGTACCACGTTCAATAGCCTTTGTTGCTTCATTTGTTCCTTTTTTGACTTTACCGCTAGTTGATGCAACTCTAACAGCTTCTAAGATTGGACTAACCAAATCTTCAGGAGTTTCAAATTTTACGTAATAGGCTTTTCCCATAGTATTATCGAATCCAGTGTTTGGTATTAAAAGTGTTATCTGGAAATGATAGACTTAACTTTTTGAAGAAATTTAATCATTAGAGCCTCTAATTTCTCTTGACTTTCAGATTCAGCATAAATTCTAACAATTGGTTCAGTTCCACTTGGTCTTATCATCACCCAATTTTTAGAATCAATAATAATTTTGATACCATCAGAGAGATCAGATTCTGGAAATTCAGTTTTTAATGATGAAATTATTTGTTTAGCATCTTGAGATGAACATTGAATTTTATCCTTAGTAGTAAATGATTGAGGTAACTTAGAAATTTGATCTGAAAGTGTATTATCTGCAATTGCTAAAAGATCAAGCATTAATGCTAAACTCATGCAACCATCTCTAACTTGATTATGTTTTCCAAACATGAATCCACCATTTTCTTCAAATCCAATTAATGCATTTGTTGAAAGCATTTTTCTTGAAACCTCAACACTTCCAACTTTAGTACGGATAACTTTGGAATTATATTTTTCAGTCAAGACTTCAGTATTTGTACCAGAATTCAAGCAAGTGACAACTAATGAATTAGGATTTTTAGTTAAAATGTGTTGAATTAATATCAATGCAGATCTATCTCCAGTTAAAATATTTCCCAGATTGTCACAAAAAATACTTCGATCACCATCACCATCAAATGCAATTCCAAAATCAGCTTGATTTTCTACTACAGTTTTTGAAAGAACAGAAAGATTTTGAGGTGTTGGTTCAGAACCACGTCCTGGAAATGTTCCATCTATTGTTTCATTTACAAGAATTGTTTCACAATTTACTTTTTTACAAAAATCAGGTGCAGTAACAGCTTGTGCACCATTTCCTAAATCTAAAACAACTTTGAAAGATTTAGATTCTATAAGTTTAGAATTAACATGAGATTTAATTCCATTAAGATATGTTTCAATTGATCTAGTTTCCTCTTCAGTGGTTCCCCATTTTTCAGGGTTAGATAACCAATTTTTTTTCAAATAAATATCTTCAATTAATAATTCATCTTCACGTGAAATTTCAACACCATCCTTTCCTGCAGGTTTTATTCCATTGTATTGTGGAGGGTTATGTGAAGCAGTAATCATTATTCCACCAGAATAACCAAGAGATTTTACTGCATATTCAAGACAAGGGGTTGGAACTAGTCCGGCTATGTTACAATTAATTCCAATGGAATTAAGAGTAGAAGTAATAATTTTACAAATTAATGGACTGGAGTCTCGTCCATCATAGCCAATCAAAATAGGTCCTTTTTCAAAGTAAGTTCCAATAGATAATGTCATATCATGAATAAATTCTAAATTAAAATCATCAGGAAATACTCCCCTAATCCCATTAGTTCCAAAAAATTTTGCCATGATGTTATTCAATAATAGATAAATTTGTGTTTAATGGCAAGGTCGTTGCGGGAGTCGCCCAGCCTGGTCAAAGGCGTAGGGCTTAGGACCCTATCTCTTAGGAGTTCGTGGGTTCGAATCCCACCTCCCGCACCAATTATCTTTCTGTGAATGATTAATAATGAGAAAAACCTCATCATACAAAGTTATGAAAAAAACAGTAGTTGGAATTACAGTCGTGGGCAAAGATAGAGAAGGTATTGTAGCTACATTCACTAATTTTGCATTTTCAAGAGGAGGTAATATTGAAAAAGTGAATCAAAATGTAATCAAAAATCTCTTTGGAATGTATCTTGAAGTTTCATTTTCTAAAAAATTAGATGTTAAAAAATTTGATATTGAAATTCAAAACTTGGCAAAAAAAGAAAAGATGGATGTTAACACGCATCATGAGACTAATTTAGAGAAAAATATTGCAGTATTTGTTACAAAAGAACCACTTTGTCTTCAAACATTTATTTCAAATAGAAAATTACTCAAAGGTAAAATTTCAGTAATTATAGGTACAGAAAAAGTATTAGAATCAATAGCAAAAAAAGCAAAAATTCCATTTGTCGTAGTAGAGGAAAAAAATCAAGAAAAAGCTGAAGAGAAAATTATTCAAATTTGTAAAAAATATAATATTGATTTAATCTCACTTGCAAGATATATGAGAATACTTAGTCCTAATTTTGTTTGGAGATATCCAAATAGAATAATTAACATTCATCCATCATTGCTACCAGCTTTTCCTGGTGCATCAGCATATGCTCAAGCTTATGAAAGAGGTACAAAAATTGTTGGTGTAACATCACATTATGTAACAGAGAATTTAGATCAAGGACCAATTATTTTTCAAGATTCCTTTAAAGTTAATCCAAATGACACATTAGAAAAAATTAAAAATAAAGGACAAAAACTTGAGGCAGATACGTTACTAAAAGCAACAAAAATGCATCTAGAAAATAAATTAGAAGTTCGTTGGAGAAAAGTTCACATAAAATCAAAGTGAATTAAATGACAGAAATTAAAACTCAATTTGATCCAATTCTTAGAAAAATAATTAAAAATAAGAAGAAAATTGCAATTATTCCAATTGGTTCAATAGAACAACATGGTCCACACTTACCAATTTCAACTGATTCAGATATTGTATCAGAAGTGGCAAGAAAATTAGCAGATAAACATGGATACCTTCTACTTCCAACCATAACGTATGGAGTTTCATTTGAGCATGCACCATTTTTTAATCTAAGTGTAAGGGAATCAACATTACGTACAGTCCTAATAGATTTGTGTGCATCATTATTAGAAAATAATGTTAAAACAATTTTCATAATTAATGGTCATCATGGAAATTTAAAATCAATTAAAAATATTGATATAAAAATTAAGAAAATTTTAAAAAATAGAGTTAAAGTTTTTCCATTATCATATTGGCATTTTATGGATAGAAATTTTGATCATGCAGGATTTGTAGAAACATCCCTAATGTTAGCAATTTCAAAAAATGTTAAGATGAAACTAGCAAAAAAAGGATTGATCACAGATAAAATGACAAAGCAAGAAATTATCAAAGTTGGAAAATTAGCAAATAAATCATTTCCAAAAGCTACCAAAAATGGAATTTGGGGCGATCCAACAAAAGCAACAAAAAAAGATGGAATTAAGATTTTGAACGAAATAATGCAAAATTTATCAAAAAAGTGTCAAACTTACCTTACTGAAAATAGGCAATAGACACACAATGATATTTTAATATAATCCCTCAACATGGAAGTCAATGAGTGATATAGATGTCCGTTGATATGGCAGTAAAAGTATTGGATGAGAGTATTAATCAAGTTGTATTAATAAAACTCAAAGGAAGCAAAACCATCAGAGGTAATCTCTTAGGTTTTGATCAACACATGAATCTGCTACTCGATTCTTCAGAAGAAATACCTGCTGAAGGCGAGACAAAAAGCCTTGGTTCCATTGTAGTCAGAGGAGACAATGTCGTAATGATATCTCCTCCACCACCAACAAATTAGGTGATTTGGAATGACAAAGGGTACTACTTCTATGGGTGGATTTACAAAAAAGAAAGTCCATATTAGATGTAGAAGATGTGGTAAAAATTCACTTCACAAGCGTCATCATCAATGCGCAAGTTGTGGGTTCCCAGAGGCTAAACGAAGAAAGTATTCCTGGATTAAATGGTATACATAGATGCAAGAAATTGTTTTAATTCTTAGTTCAATTGCAGGTGTTGCAACAGCAGCTGCCGTAAGAAAAATGCCCAGAGATAAAAATCAATTATTAAGTTTAGGTGCTAGTTCACATATTAAAAATCAAATTAATTCTTTAAAAATTGAAAAAGATATTCTTACAAAAACAATTTCAAGATTATATCAAGCTGAAGATGAATTTTCCAAAATTCAAAAAGACAAATTACTACTAAAATATCAACATCAATTAGGAATTATTTTAGCTAAATTAGAAAAACTGGAGCAAGCAAGTAATCACCCAGACTTAGGTCCAGTTGGAGATGGTTTGATTAGTTTAATGGATCAAAAATTATCAAAACTAGATGAAAGATTATATGATTTATCATCAAAAATATCAAGTTCAAAAATTCAAACACCCGAAATAAAACAAGAAAAAGAAGAAATTAAACAACAAATTTCAAAATCAATCAAAGAGTCATTTAATTTTGAAAAACCAAAAGAAAAGAAAATAGATCCAATTGCAATCCCACCTACAAAATCAAGACAATCATTTGAATTAACAACACTAACAAATATTTCAAAAACTGAACCAAAATTCCCATTATTTGAAAAGAAAGAAATAGTAAAACCAATGCCACAACCAAAAATAATTCAAACTGAATTAATCAAACCAAAAGAAGAGATTGTAAAAGAAATAATTCAACCTAAATCAAAAGTAGAAGATAAAGTAGAAATTATTCAATCAATTTCACCAAAACCTGGAATTTCATTTGAAAATAAACTAGATTTAGATAAAGAAGTAGCAAAAATAACAGAACACAAAGCACTTCCACAACCAGAGCAAAAACCAAAAGTAACAACAATGGATGATGATTTTGACGATGATACCGATGATTTAGATAAAATCAAGGGTGATATTATGAGAGTTTTATCAAAACTTGATCAAGCAGAGGTAGAATAATTGTCGTATGATGGTGCCATGGAGGCATTATCAAATGATGCATTAAAATTAATTAAAAATAATCAAGTAATTGGATTAGGTAGTGGTAGAGCTGCAACTTCATTAGTAAAATCACTTGCAAAATTAATTAAATTAAAGAATTACAATATCAAAGGCATACCAACATCATTGCAAATTAAACTAGTTGCAGAAAAAGCAGGTATACAATTAGTAGAATCTGATCAAGTAAACCACATAGATATTGTATTTGATGGTGCAGATCAAATTGATTCAGAAAAATTTGTCATCAAAGGTGGTGGTGGAGCATTACTACGAGAAAATATTTTGTTTAGTCTTGCAAAAAAAGTTGTAGTGATGGCAGATAAAACAAAATTTGTTAAAAATTTTACAAGAACTGTACCAGTAGAAATTCATCCATTGGCAAGAAATTCAGTAATTAAATCTATTAAAAAATTAGGTGGGGAATCTAAAATACGTTCTTTAGATAGAGGTTATCCATTTTTTACAGAAAATGGAAACATAATTTTAGATTGCAACTTTGGAACAATAAAAAATCCCAAAGCATTAACACAAAAAATCAAACAGACAACAGGAGTTTTAGAGTCAGGTATTTTTATAAGAAAACCAGATATAATTTACAAAGCCAAAACAAATGGTAAATTTGAAATTATTTAGAATTGATAGTTCTTGAAACATGTTTTCCATGACCAAGTTTACCAATTACTTCAAAATTATCAGCAACTAATTCACCTCTCACCATAGTTTTAACAGGCCATCCTTTCAGATTTCGTCCTTCATATACAATATAATCTGAAAACCCCCCAAACAACTCAGAAGTTACTTTCTTTTCTTTTTTTAAATCAATCATTGTTACATCAGCATCTGAATTTTTTTCAAGCGTTCCTTTTTGTGGATACATACCAAAAATTTGAGCAGCATTGTAACTAGTAAATTTCACAAATTGTTGAAGTGTAATTCTATTTTGATTTACTCCATCATTAAGTAATATTGGTAATGATGTACCAATTCCTGGAAAACCAGCTAATGCACCCCAAACATCATCACCATCAAGTTTTAGTTTAAGTTGATTAGCAACATGATCTGTTCCTATGCAATCAATTTGATTATTAGATAATGCATTCCAAATTGCTTTTTGATCATTTTCTGTTCGTATTGGAGGCATTACTTTAGCAAGATAACCATTTTGTTTTTCATAAGATAATGTAAGGTAATGAGGACAGGTTTCTACAAAAATTTTAGTTCCAAGTTTTTTTTCTTCTTGAATTTGTAATAATGCTTGTTCTGAACCAATATGGACAAAATAAATTACACAATCATAATCTCTGCCAAATTTACATACTGTTTTGATAGCTTTAGCTTCAAATTCAGGTGAACGACTAGACGACCATGCAGATAATCCATCTTGATTTTTTTCTTTTGCTTTTTTAATTCCACACCCACATGATTCATAGTCTTCAGCATGAACAAGTACAGGACAACCAAGTTGTGCCGCATTTTTTACAATTTGTTCTACAAGTTCATCTGTAACATTTACTTTAGATGCAACAAGACTAGAAGAATTTGGTGGCATGTCCATGTAAACATGACCAACTTCACCACCAAGATTCATGTATATTTTAAAAGATGTAATTCCCTTATCTTTACAAAAATTCATTTCGTCAATTTGTTGTTGTGTAAAAATTGAGGCATGAATTGCATAATCAATATAATGATATTCAGATGCGGTTGCAAGTTGGGGTTGTAAAGAATTTGAAAAAGCATTTTCTAGTCGAAGCATTCGCATCATAGTTGTAACTCCACCTATTGCTGCAGCATGAGATTCAGTTTTTGCAGCTTCGTTAATTGGTGAATAAACTCCATAGTGAACATGAGTGTCAATTGCACCAGGAATTGATACTAATCCATTGCCATTAATTTTATGATCACATGCAGGAGTATCATTAGTTAATCCTACAATTTTTCCGTCATCAATTACAATATTTTTGTCAATCATTCCATTAGGAAGTATAACGTGTGAATCAACAATTACAGTATCATAAGTCATCAGAAAATTTAGGCTATAGACTCTATTATGCGTTAAGGAATAAGCTTAAGTGGATTATTTTAAAAGAAAATTAATGGAAGGTTCAGAAATAGCAAAACGTGACCATCAGAGAAATAAATCTGAAATTGTGAAATTAGTTAAAGAAATGTTTAGTCAAGGAAAATGGGGTGATGAACAATATAAGAAAAAACTCCAAGAATTAGTTCTAAAAGATGAAGAATTAGTCAAAGATGTGATTAAAAAAATCAAATTAGAAAGAGGATTAGAATAAAATCCACTTAGAAAATGAATAAAAGTCCAATTTAGTCCCAGATTATTTGAGGGCCGGTGGTTTAGGGGTATAATGCTTCGTTCGCAACGAAGATGTCGAGGGTTCGATTCCCTCCCGGTCCATTTTACCAGAAACTATTATACATAAATAAAAAATACCGTCATCATGGAAGTTTTTGACGGTAAAAAAGCAGCACAAGATTATATGTCAAAACACACACTTGCATTCTCTACTCCAGAATTAACTCTAATGAGATTTGCATTTTGGATGGGAGATTCAGTGCCAGATCCAAAAAATGATGGAAAAGGAGTTCCAAGAATGATGACATATTTGACAGAACAAGACTTTGAACCAGTTTTAATTGATGATGATACATATGTCCCATCAGGTGCAGTAAAAAGTTCAGCAAATGTAGGTAATGCTTACAATGAAGTAAAAGCAGATGGAAAATTCTGTTCTGAATGTGGTACTACTCTTTCAATGACAGCAAAATTTTGTCCTGAATGTGGTACAACACAAGAATAAAAAAACTAAATTTTTAATTTTATGCTTTAGCTCCACACTTTGTGCAGAATTTTGAATTTGGTCTCAATTCAGCACCACATGAATTACATCCATTTCCAGGTTGTTGTTGCGGTGAAATTGTTTGTCGTGGCATTAAAGATGGATCAGGTGATGGTAAAGTTCCAACATCTCCAAATGCTTCTTGTGCAGATACAATTCCTGGTGGACTTCCACCAACAGGATTCTCTGCGGTTCCAGATCTTGGTGGTTGGCCCATTCCACCTGCCATCATTCCAGGTTGACCCATTCCAGGCATTAATCCAGGAGATTGAGTATTAGCAGAATTGGAACCTTGAGATTTTTTTAATTCAAAAATTACTTTGATAGCTAAAAATTCTAATGCAGAATATGCAACTGTATAATCACCTAATTTTTGAAAGAATTCTTTGTCACTAATTTGACCTTTTTTGTACATATTGTTAGTATCTAAAAATGATTCATAGTATCCTTGAGATTCATCAAATAAACTTTGTAGTTTATCAAAAAGCATTCCAAGAGTATCAACTTCACCAAATGACATATTCTGACTCAATTTTTGGAATATTAATTACTTTAGGATGAAAAATAAGAAAAAACGTATTTTAGTAATTTATGCAAGTGCTCTATCAATCATACTTTGGTATGACTCTTTTGAAGCTGCACCGACTTGCTGGCTAACTATTTCACCTTTGTTAAGGAGGATTAAGGTTGGAATACTAAACACATTGTATTTTGAAGCCAATTCATTAGCCTCATCAACATTAACCTTGACAAATTTTACTTTGCCATCATAGTCATTTGCCAGTTCTTCAACTACTGGACCTACCATTCTACATGGACCACACCATTCGGCCCAAAAGTCTACAAATACAGGGATGTCAGAATTTATGACATCTACTTCCCAAGACTTGGTATCTGAAATTTGAGTAACTCCCATTGTAATTTTGATTTATTTATCATACCTAAAAACGTTCACCATATTCTAAATCCTTATTTTTTGATAAAAAATTAAATTTGATATATACTTAAATGACGTTTTGATAAAAGTGATTTATGAGTTCAGAACTTAGATTAAAAAAATTAAGAGGTTCTGGCGGATATGTTATGGCTACAGTTACAGATGAACAACAAATGAAAGGAAATTTAGGTGGTCCAGATTTATTTTTAGCACCAATTGGTAGATTAGATGAGAGTAAAATTACCAAACATTTTTGCAATACATGTGAAAAAGAATTTGAAGGTCCACCAAAAATTGAATTTGAAAATCCAAACGAAGAAGTCGCAGAAAATTTAGTTCTTGCTGAACGAGGTCAGTATATTTGTAAATCATGTAATGCTTCAATTGCTGAATATAGAGAATTTAAGAAACCAAACGAAGAAGGTGAAGTTGGAAGTGCAAAACCATTAGATGCTAATGTTACAACAGCACCTACAGTAGAAGCTACAACAGCACCTACAGTAGAAGCTACAACAGCACCTACAGTAGAAGCTACAACAGCACCTACAGTAGAAGCTACACAACCTGGTTCTGCTGCATCTGTTAGTTCAATTGAAGGAAGAATGGTAATAGATGAAAATGCAAACAAAGTTGGTACAGCAAAACAAGTTGGTATTGATGCAAATACACAATCAATGGTTTTAGTTATCATTAAAAATGACGGAACAGAAGGAAGTATTCCTTGGGTTGCAATTAAAAAAGTAGGAGAAGTAGTTCTATTAGGTAAACCTGAAGAATCTGCTGCTGCTCAACCAGGAAAATGTTCTGAATGTGGATTTGTTAATAAAGATGGTTCAAAATTTTGTGAAGAATGTGGAACAAAAATTTAGTTATTAAGAAATTTAATGAATAATACTAAGGAAGTAATGTAATTGGCTAAAAGATCTATCTCAAAAGGTGTAATCAAGGATATTGTTATTGTTGCAGTAGCTGTTTTAGTAATTTGGATTGGATTACAAGCAGCATTTGGAACACAAAATCCATTTTATGTTGTTGCTAGTGGAAGTATGATTCCAGCTTTACAAGTTTATGATATCATAGTTATTCAAGGACATGAACCTTTTGAACTAATTCAAGTAGGAGACATAATTGTATTTGACAGACCATCAGATCATAATAGAGTGATTGTTCACAGAGTTGAATCAATACTAAACGAAGATCCTAAAACGGTTAGAACACAAGGTGATGCAAATCCATCATTCATCAGAGGAACAGACTACCCAATTACTGAAGAAGAATACATAGGAAAAGTAGCATACATTATTCCACAAGTAGGATACATTACACAAATTTTGAAACCTCCAATGAATTACATCATTATTGCAGTTGTGATAGGAATAATGATAATTAAACAATTTACAGGTAAGAAAAAAGATGTGGAAGACATAGTAAGCAAAGAAACACTAAAAGAATTATCAGATATTGGTAAAATTGAAGCAGATTCAGAATATTCTGAAGACGTAAAAAAATCAGAAATTACTGAAGAGGAAAATAAAGATTCAGAGAAATCAGATAAAGAAAATAATTAATAAGTTATTAAAAAAATTAAAGAACAGAGTCTTTTGTTTTAAAAACTCGTTTAAAGTAATCAGATGATTCTTTAGGTTCCTCAACATCATTTGTGATTCCTGCAAGATTCTTTGCTAAATTCTTCTTGTATCCTACTTGCATTTGACGTTGAATCTGAATTCTTTGAGCCTGTGGTGAACCTGCTCCATGCATGGATTCTGTAAGATATCCAACTGCATTTCTACCAAGTGTCATATTTTCTATTAATCTTAAAATTCTCATTCTATTTTCTACATCAACACCTTTTCTTCCTGCAAGATATTTTTTTAACATTGGACCGGCTTCTGGATGTCTAAAATCTTTTTCAGATGGTAATGTAACCATTAATCCACCTGCAATATCTTGTGCTAATCTACTAATTTCATATGGGAATCTAGTGACATTATGTTTACAAACTTGTGCAAGCATATCATCATTTAGAAATACACCAGATTTCATTTTCTGTCCTTGGTGAGAAGATGCAATACCAGCTGCAAAAATTGTTTCATTAAGATGAGTCATCTCAATAATTTTATCTTTAATATGAGAAACTTTTGGAACTCCGTTGTAATCTGCAATTGTTGCAGCAGCACCAATTAGAACATCACCTAATCCAGTTTTACATACATAACTACGTCTGTGATAACAAGTAAAACGTTCTACTAACATAGATGCAAATTCAAATTCTCCATTCATGAAAATTTTGTCCCATGGAATAAACACTCTATCTAAAATCATCAAAGCTTCTTGTCCACCAAATTTTGCATTACCAGAATCAATATCGCCTTCTTCCATAGCTCGAGTATCACAAGATTGTCTACCGTAGATGTAAGTGAGTCCTTCAACATCTGCTGGAATTGCACCTACAATTGCCCAATCTTTATCACTTTCAGTTAATCTAATAGTTGGCATCAAAATTATCCAATGAGAGTTTATACAACCAGTTTGGTGTGCTTTTGCTCCAGAAACGTAAACTCCTTTTTCATCACTATCAACAATTCGTGTAAATAAATCAGGATCATCTTGTTCTGATGGACCTTTACTTCTATCTCCTTTTGGATCAGTCATTGCTCCTCCAATTACAAGATTTTCGTGTTGAACCATTTTTACAAATTCTAAGAATCTTTTGTGATAATCGGTTCCATGTTTTTCATCTATTTCAAATGTAGTTGAATGTAAAGAATTCATTGCATCCATTCCAACACATCTTTGGAAGCATGTACCAGTGTTTTGGCCTAGTTTTCTTTGCATTTTATTTTGTAAAACTAAATCTTCTGCACTTTCTGCAATATGTAAAAATCTATTAACTTTCAATCCCGTAATTGATGAATCAGCTGAAGCAAGAGCTTCTTCACGCATTGCAAGATCATAAGTTTCAGCAACAGCATTAATTGAAGGTCTAATAATTGGATGATCTACAGGCTCTTTAACTAATTCTCCAAAAAGATAAACTTTGAGATTTCTATTTCTAAGACTTTCAATATAATCATCACCAGATTTAATTGTCTTTAACACATTTGCCATAAGTAGATTATGTCTAAGTTCTATAAATAGTCTGAATTTCAAGAAGGATAATTTTACGAATAAGAATTCTCATAAACCGATTCGTACATCTAAAATTTTACAACCCTTTCCTTTTTCCATTACAAGTACAGGGTTCATATCTAATTCTTTGATCTCTTTAAAGTCAGAAACCAATTGAGACAATCTCTGAATACATTCAGAAAGTTTAGCAATATCAGATGGTTTTTCTCCTCTAACACCTTGAAGAAGTTTTTGTGTTTTAATTGAGGCTATCATATCATCAGATTCTTTATCAGTTACAGGTGCAAGCTTGAATGTAACATCCTTTAAGACTTCGACATAGATTCCACCCATTCCTAGCATAATTACAGGACCAAATCCAGGCTCCAATTTTGAACCAATGATTAATTCTTTACCACCTTTAACCATCTCTACAATCAAAACTCCTTTTATCTCGGCTTTTTTATCGTATTTTTTAGCATTTTTAATAATAGTTTTGAATGCGGTCTTTACTTCAGAATCATTAGTTAGATTTACTTTAACGCCACCTGCATCAGATTTGTGAATAATTTGTGGTGAGGCAATTTTCATTACAACAGGATAACCAATTTTCTTTGCGGTTTTGACAGCTTCTGCTTCATTTGTTGCAAGTGCACTTGCAGGAAGAGGTAGACCATAGGCTTTGAGAACTTCTTGTCCTTCTTCTTCTAGAAGATTTGGTCTTTTTTCATTTTTTACTTTATCAAAAATTTTCTGTGCTTTTGTTTTGTTTACTTTGAATTTAGTAATTTTACCATTTGATGATTTAATCCAGTTTCTAAATCTAATCATTGCTGCAAGGGTTCGAATTGCACCTTCAGCATATGTGTAATAAGGAACATTACCTTTTGCTAAAATTTCTCTATTAGTAATTCCTTCATCTAATCCCATTAAACTAGCAAGCATTGTTTTTTTGTATTTTTTTGACATGTTAACAATAACTTCAGCAAGTTTATCATAATCTAAGGTTCCAGAAGGAGTACACATTGAAATCACTGAACCAACTTTTGGGTGAGCAAGAACTCGATCCAATACGTTATTGAATCTATTAAAATCAGCATCACCAACAATATCAACAGGATTTCTAGAACTTCCCCAAGGTGGGATTACTGCATCAATTTTTTTTCTAACTGTAGAAATATCTGCCATTTTGATATTCATTTTTGAACATGCATCAGTTGAAATAATTGCTGGACCTCCGGCATTTGAAACAATTACAAGATCACCTGATAACGGTAATGGTTGTTTAGAAAATGCAGTTGCATAATCAAATAGTTCTTCCATAGTATCAACTCGAATTGCTCCAGATTGTTTTAGTAATGCATCATAGATTTCATCAGAACCCATCAATGCACCTGTATGAGACATTGCAGCTTTTGCACCTTCAGGACTACGCCCAGATTTAAGAACAAGTACAGGTTTTTTGAGTTTTTTAGTAATATTTTTACAAACTTTGAGAAATTCTTGTCCATCGCCCATATCTTCAAGATACATTACAATTACTTCAGTTTGTTTGTGATTTGCAAGAATTTTTAGAATGTCTACTTCACTCATTGCAGCTTTATTTCCAAGACTTACAACTGCTGAAAAACCAATTCCTTGTGCACTAGCATCTTCAACTAATGCTGCACAAATTGCACCACTTTGGGAAACAAGTGCAATTTTTCCAGATTTTGGAGTAATTTTAAGAAATGTAGAATTCATCATTGTTTTTGGATCAAGATTCATGACACCAAGACAATTTGGTCCTATGATTTGGATTTTGTATTTTTTTGCTATATCTTTAATTTCTTGTTCACGTCTTGCACCTTCTTCATCTACTTCTTTGAAACCAGCTGTAATGATAATTACACCTTTGATTTTTTTCTTACCACATTCTTCTAAAACTGGTGCAACAAGAGTATTTTTAATTACAATTACTGCAAGATCAATTGATTTTGGAACATCTAAAACAGTTTTGTATGCTTTTTTTGAAAAAACTGTTTCTCTTGAAGGACTAATTGGATAAACAACTCCGGTAAAACCATTCATAATATTTGATGTAATTGTAGCACCAACACTTCCAGCTTTATCGGAAGCGCCAATCACTGCAATAGATTTTGGTGATAAAAAGACAGATTCTGTCATGATAAAATGAATTTAAGATTTTGTATAATAAAGTTATTCATAGAAATTTCTGATCTCTAATTCTAACTTCCTAACATCTTACCTGCAAGATTTTCTTTTCGAGGTATCCAGACAATAGAAAGATTAGAAAATTTTCCAATAATTAGCCATGATTCTCGAGCTAGATCACGAAGTTTCTCATTATTTATTGCAAATTCATGATTTAATTGATTAACAGTATTTTTAGAATCACTGAAAATAGTAATTTCATCATCAGTATCTACATATTTCTTTAAAGCAGAAATGATTGCCATATACTCAGCTTGATTATTTGTAATTTCAGATTTTTTTTCATAAAATGATTCCCCAGTTTCCTTTACAAAAAATCCAAATCCACCATTTGAACCACCAGAACCATCAACATAAACACTAATTTTCAATTTATACTGCCTATAGTCAAAATAGAAAGTATAAAAAAGATAATGAAGCAATGTGAAATGAATTAAGAATTGATGTTAAATTATGATGCTCCATTGTATAGACCTCCATCAGAAGCAAGATCACTAATTTTTCAAGTTACATTAGGTTGTTCATTTAATGAATGTTCATTTTGTGATATGTATAGATCAAAAGAATATTCTGAAAGACCATGGGATGATGTTAAAGCTGAAATAGATATGATGGCAAAATATGTTCCAGATACAAAAAGAGTATTTCTTGCAGATGGGGATGCATTAAATCTTGATTCAGAATATATGATAAAAATTCTAAAATACATTAGAGAAAAATTTGCAAATATTGAAAGAATATCCTGCTATGCAATGCCTATGAATATTTTGAAAAAAACACCTGAAGAATTAAAGAAAATGAATGGTGCAGGATTAGATATGTTCTATTTAGGAATTGAAAGTGGTTCAGATATTGTTTTGAAAAAAGTAACTAAAGGTGCGGTTGCAAAAACAATAATCAAATCAGTTAACAAAGCAAAAGAAGCAGGTTACATTATGTCATGTATGGTAATTTTAGGTTTAGGTGGTAAAAAATATTCAAAAGATCACATCAAGGGTACTGCAGAAGTAATTAGTGCATGTTCACCAAATTATGTTGGTGCATTAACGCTTTATTTAGAAAATGGAATCAAACAAGAATTTATCGATAAATATGAAGGTGAATTTGTTAAAATAAATGATGATGAAGGATTAGAAGAACTTTATGAATTAGTTAATCAAATCAATACAAAAGAAGAAATTGTATTTAGAGTAAATCATGGTTCAAATGCATATACTGTAAAAGGTACATTCCCCCAAGATAAACAAGAAATGTTAGAAAAGGTTGAATGGATGAAAGATCATCCAGAAATTGTACGTCCTCAAGGTATTAGAGGATTTTAAATTATCAGTCGCAAATTAAGTACGAATTAACCTTAACGTTACGGATTACAATGTAATACTCGTTTTTAAAAATCAGAATTAAATTAATTTACAGTAATAGTTCCAACCTGCCAAGCATGTAGCATACAATAGTATGGATATTCACCAGAAACAGTTGGAGTCCATTCAAATGAATCTCCAGACATCAGTATACCTGTATCAAATGTACCGTCAGGGGATGGAGTAAATCCGTCAACAGTTCCTGATGTAAATGAGTGAACTCCTGTTGAATCAGTATTGGTCATTATAATTTTGTCACCAACATTTACTGAAAGATTAACTGGTGTGTAACATCCATCTCCTCCCATTGAGACTGCACAGTCCGTTGAATATCCAGATTCTTCTACTGTGCCAATGGTTCTAGTAATAGTTGAAACGGCATCAGTATTACTTGAGGATATGTTACTAGATGACGTATTACTTGAAGAGGATTGTTCTGCAATTCCTGCGGAATATCCATCATCATAAGCATTTTTCAAATCAGATGCGATTGAATTTTTTAAACTTGAAATTTCAGACTCTAAACTTGCAACTTTATTTTCTAATTGGAAAACATCGGTAGTATAGAAAGTAGCAGTATAGTAAGTAAAGTAAGTAGTGGTAGTAGCAGTACCAATAATGACCAATGTCAATACTGCATACAATAATTTCATGTTATTACTTAATCAAAGAAGTTTTAAAATAAAAAAGACACTACGCCATGAATTATCGTGCCTACTGGAAAAAGATCTTTTTAAAAATCAGAAATAATTTCATAAATATCAGATGTTTTTGAAGATTGTATTGAAACCTGTATTTATTATTGGAATAATAGCAGTTGTCATGATTGGAACAATCATAGTAGAAGAAGCACATGCATCTGAAGAAATTATAGAAGACGGAATTCAATTAACAATTAACAGTTTAGAAATTTATGAAGATGAAAATTATACTAGATACCGCGTAACTGGAGATGCACCGGCATCTACTGAAATTACATTTAAAACTACAAAACCTGATGGTTCACCTGGAAATTTTCCTGGGGGTGTAGATACAGGTAAGTCTGCATATATTGTTGATAATAAAATTGATTCTACTAATAATTTAGTTTATGGAACTTGGACTCTGAAAGTTTGTGCACCTGAATATGATGTGTGTGTACAAGAATTATTTACAATTAATGAACCTGTTACCTTGTCTGATGATGGAATAACTCAAGCTGAAGAAGTTTCAAATGAAAAATCAACTGAAGAAGGTGGGGGTTGTTTAATTGCAACAGCAACTTACGGTTCAGAAATGTCACAGCAAGTTCAACAGTTACGAGAACTACGTGACAACCAATTACTACAAACTGAATCTGGAACTGGATTTATGGGAACATTCAACTACATTTACTATTCATTCTCACCAATAATAGCTGATTATGAACGTGAACATCCAATGTTTAAAGAGGCAGTAAAGCTTGCAATTACTCCAATGATTAGTTCACTTTCTTTGATGGAAAATGCAAATTCAGAATCTGAAGTATTGAGTATTGGAATTTCAGTAATTGTATTGAATTTGGGAATGTATCTTGGTATTCCAGCTATTGTTGTAGTTGGAATTAGAAAACGATTCTAAAAAAAGGACACTCCGCCCTAAAATCACATATGACAATGTAATACTCGTTTTTTAAAATCAGAATGATCTACTCTCTAAATCTGAAAACAGATAATGTTAGTCAACTTTGTGAATGTAAAATCTATGATCTGTTAAGATTTAGTTGTTAAAAGATGGCAATGGGATTTATGATGAATTACATTTATGATATCATCAAAAAGTGTTATTTCTTCTATGGATAATTTTGGATAGTCGACAATTAACAAATCAATATTATTTTCTTTAACATAATCAATTATCCAATGTGAAATATTCTCGGTTAATGCTAATTTTGTCTTAATGGGAACTCCTTGTTTTTGAGCAATTCCTTTCCAGTTTTCTAATTCCTTTTTTAATTTTGTAGTCTGATTTTGTGTTAATTTTTTATCAGATTTTGTTTCAAAAAAATAAAATTTTGGCGGAGTTTTGTACATGCATTCTATCACCGTCAATTCTGAATCAAATTTTTTAGCCATTTCAAGACCAAGTTCAAAGGATTTCTTGGTATGTGTCGGAGTAATAATTGCAACAGCTACTTTACGAAATGGCATATTTTTAGTTCACAGTAATTGTAAATTAATACTATCCTATTCCACCTAGGTTATTTTTGGATGTATAATTCTAAAAAAACCCTTTTTCAAAGCAAAATTAACTTTTGAGAAACGGTAAACCCGTAATTTTTGTCAAATTAAAAATTACAAATTTTCGATTATAGATTTTAGATTCTCAGGTAGATCAGGTAATTCAGTATGACTTTCATTATTTTGTAGAACTTCAGGACCTATCCGTCTAACTATTTGTGTTGCAATTAAAGTATCAATATTTCTTTGAATATCTTTTTCACTCATTATAGTTTTTAATTTTTCAAAAACAGTTTCTTCATTTTCATATTTTTTAATCCCATATTGAACCAAAATGGTTTTTTCAGTAGTAGAAAATTCAGGCACGTATTTTATAATAAAATAAAGGCTAAGAGTCTTTTGTTATCAAAAAATGCTTAAAATATGATAGATTTTCTTTTAAAATAATGCAAACAAAATTCCAATTGATTTCAAATGTTTTAACAATGAGAAAATATGCTATGATTGGAATAGTTAGTGGGATTGGACTTGGAATAATATATTATTTCTTGACCATGTCAATGCTACCAACTCATTTTGATGCAGCAGTAGAATTAGCGCCACACTATCTTTTAACATCAATTGGTTTGACAATAGCAATTTCATCTTTAGCAGGAATAAATTTTGCAATGATGGCATTTAAAATGAATCAAATGAAAAAGATGAATTCAGTAAAACCCAATTCAATTAAAACAAATTCATCAGCATTGTTTGGTGGAGTTTTTGCTGCATTTACACCAGGTTGTCCAGCATGTACTGCCCCATTAGCCGTAATTTTAGGAGCGGTTGGGGGATTATCATTATTTCCAATGCAAGGATTAGAATTAAAATTTATTTCAGTAGGAGTATTAATTTTTTCAATTTATTGGATTACTCGTGGATTACAAAGAAAAAGTTGTTGTAAAATAGGGTAAAGAAATAATTTTTAAATTACTTTCTTCTTCTAACTTGAAAAATCTTATATCCATATTTTTTGTTTATTTCAGTTTCAGATAATTGTGAAATTTCATATTCAATAAAATTTTTAAGAGTATTATACAAATTATTGTCAATAATAAGACTATTTTCAGGACATAGTGAATTTATTTTAAAGCATCGATTAACAGTTGGTCCAAAAATATCACTTGTTGTAGAAGTAGTACTTTGAGCTACTTTTACAGAACCATAACTAATACTAATTTTATAATTTAATTCAGGCATTTTTTCTTCTTCAAGTTGTTTTTTTAAAGCAGTATGAGATTCAATCATGTTTAAACAACATTCTAAAATATTTTTCATGATTTTATCATCACTAAGATCTGTATTTGGAAATCTAAACATCAAAGCATCTCCAATATTTTTTACTACTTCTCCATCATATTTTTGAACAATTTTTGCCATAAAATTTAGAAAAATTTCATATAATTTTGTTACATCATCATCAGATAATTTAGCTGAAATTTTTGTAGAATCTTTCATGTCAATTACACCAACACAATCATTTTGGGTGTGTTGAGAAAATTTTAGAAGAATATCCTCTTGTTGTTTAATTACTTCTTCTTTTTGTTTAATGGTGATTTCTGCTTCTTGAAGTTTTTTGGCCATATTATCGAAAGATTCAGAGAGATCACCTATTTCATCACGAGATTTTATATTAGTTCTAATATTAAATTCACCACGAGAAATCTGATACGTTGCTTCACTAAGTTTTGCAATAGGTTCAGAAAGACGTTTTGCTAGAAAATATGTCAAAATACTTAATCCAACCATTAAAGAAATACCAATGATAATGATATTCAATTGTGATTGAAAAATTGTGATTTTATCAAAATTAAGAAATATTACAGTTGTCGTAGATATAGAAATCAAAGTTGTAGATAGAACTAAAACTAGTAATTTTTTCTGTAAACTGAAAAAAGTAAAAGAAGACATCCCAATTATTTATCCTAATTATTATTTATAGGATTGACGTTATTCTCAAGTTTTTTTAAGGATTAAGAGTAAAAATGGGCCCACGGTGATTTGAACACCGGATCTTCGCCGTGTAAGGGCGACGTCATAACCGAGCTAGACTATGAGCCCACTGAAACATACCTCGTTGAAATCCATTTAAACTTTCAGAAAGGGAAAATCTAAAAATCTGATTAAAATTAATGAAAATCATGAATGTTTGTGATTTTTTTTCTAGTCCAATTGGATTAGGTCATGTAACCAGAGATATTGCAATTGTAAATAATTTAGAGGATATTTCAATTAATTTTGTAACAGGTAGTGGAGCTGCCCAAATTTTAAAAAAATTAGATTATAAAATAGATGATGTCTACAATCCGCCTTCGTTTATTGTAGAAAATGGAATGTTAAATAATCAAACAAAATGGTTATGGAATTATTTCCAATATTATAAAACATGTAAAAAAATATCAGAAAAAATAATTAAAACAAATAATTCAGATCTAATAATTAGTGATGAAGATTTTGCATCATTAACTGTTGCACAGAATTTAAAAATTCCAAATATACTGATTACAGATGTATTAGAAACAAAATTTACAAAAGGAATTGCATCATTTGTTGAAAGAAAAATGAATAAATCAATGATGAAAATTATTAAAAAATGTGATTTGGTAATAATTCCAGAGCAAGGTGATAATCAAGATAACATTAGAAGGACTGGACCAATAGTTAGAGAAACAAATTTCTCAAGAGAAGAATTACGAAAAAAATTTTCATTTAACAAAACAACAATAATTATTTCAATTGGAGGTACTAATGTAGGATTATTTTTAATAGATAAAGCAATACAATCAATTTTGAAAGTTAACCAGGATATTGAAATTGTTGTAATATCTGGTCCAGCAGTTACCAAAAAATTTGATAATGTAAAAAATTTAGGATTTGTAGATAATTTACATGAATTAATTTTTGCATCAGATTTGATAATTTCTTTAGCAGGAAAATCAACAATAGATGAGGCTAGAGCATATGGCACACCAGGAATATTCATTCCAATTAAAAATCATTTTGAACAAGAAGATAATGCCAAAGCAGAAGGATTTGTTTTTGAAGATATCAATAGGCTTGATAAATTAATTTTAGAAAAATTAGAACAAAAAAGAAACAAAATTAACATGAAGGGTACAAAATTAGCATCAGAAATTATTAAAAAATTAATCAAAGAGAAATCAAATAGTTAATAGATAGCAATTTGGTTTTAACACAGTACTATGACTAATTTGATTATTGCAAAGTTTGGAGGAAGTGCAATAGGTCCTGACGGGGAATCAATTCCACAAATAATTAGTAGAATTAATAATTTGAAAATAAATTCTAAATTAATTACTGTATTTTCAGCACCATTAACCATACATGATGGAAAAAAACGATCATTAACAGATGTAGTGTTAGAACAAGGCAAGAATGCAGAAAATGGAATTAAACCGACATTAGATATTGTGAAAGCATCGTATCAAAAAATTATTCAATTAGTTAATCAAGAGAATAAAGAAAATTGTCAGAAAGTTATTGATAAACATCTACAGGAATCTCAAAAGGCTCTTGATGATGCATTAGAAAATAAAGAATTCATAGATGAAACAAGATCAAGAGCATTAGCATTTTCAGGAGAAATTTTGATGTCTCATGTAATGAATCACATTCTAAGGAGTAATCAAATTAAAACAGATGCCGTAGAATTTGATGATTGGCCAATTATTACAGATAATAATATAGAATCTACAAATTTTCTTAAATCAGAATCAGTTGAACGAATGGAAAAAATCAAAAATTTGGTTGAAAATAACGAAGTAGTTGCAATTGGAGGGTTTATTGGAAAAACAGTGGATGATGTGACTACAACATACGAAAGAGGAGGTTCAGATAGAACTGCAGCTGATTTAGGAATATTATTCCATAAAAAATATGAAACTAGTATAGATTTTGAAAAAGATAGTTCAGTAGTTTCAGCTGATCCAAAAATTGTAAATTCAGGATTAAGAGAAGTAATTCAATTATCATATAATGAAGCAAGACTTGCTGGAATGTTTGGAATGAAAATTTTAGATCCAATTGCAATAAAAGAAATTGTAGAACACGGTGTAGATATGCCAATTAAAATTACAAATATAAAAAATCCTGAAAAAATTACGACAATTAAAAGACAATTAGATGAACTAAAGGGACATCCAATAAAGATAGTCACAGGGAAAGAAAATTGTGCAATATTTAGAATAGAAACAAATTCCATACAAAAATTATTGACATCATTAGAAAAAGATAAGCGTTATAGTGAATTTATTATTTTATCACCGTTTACAAAAGATGGTGTAGAACTATCTAGAGTATTATTTTTAGATGGAGATTATGTTAGAAGAAATGAAAAATATTTGTTAGGTTTTGATTCACTTGCCACAATTACATACGATAGAGGAGTAATCACATTAATTGGTGATGAAATGTGGAGGGTTCAACAAGTTGCATCAAGAACTAGTGCAAAGATCGGGGAATCTGGATTAAATATTTTGAATATGGATGCACAAGAAGAAACATCAAGAATAATTATTGTTGTTGAAGATGCAGAAGAAAATATTAGAAAAGCCATTAATGCAGTACACGAAGAAATTTCAAAAATTAATTTTATTTAATTAAATGATGGTGTTACAGGTTTTCACCAGTAAACACCATGAGGGTTTATTCTTGGACTCTTTATCTAGATTTAGTCCGGCGTTACCCTAAACACGCTATAATATGTACGGATTTTTAGTATATATTCGTGATCTATATAGTTCAGATACGTTCAGCTGCATACCAACAACCAATACCAATTCCAATAATTGCATACCATTTGAAATTACTCCTATTCATGAAAACATTTGGTGAGGCTAATTCTCCATCAGGATAATTAGTTAAACGGATTTTACGCATTTGAAAGGCCTGACCAATCAAGCCTATAATTAGAAAAATTATTCCAATAAATCCCAAAGTCCATTCCATACCTGATTAGGGATTTTATCTGATATGTATTTTCCAAATATTAGAAATATTATTAAAAATAATTCTTTAAATTACGAGGTTTTTTTTCATTTCCTATGATAGAGACAGGTAAAATATGGATGAACGGAAAATTAGTACCATTCAAAGATGCCAAAGTCCATGTATTGACCCATGCATTACATTATTCAACATCAATTTTTGAAGGAATTAGATGTTATGATACTCCAAATGGTTCTGCAGTATTTAGATTGCCAGAACATGTTGAAAGATTATTCAAATCTGCAAAATTATATTCAATGAAAATGCAATATACAAAAAAAGATATTTCTGATGCAATTTTACAAACTGTAAAAGCTAGTAAATTGAAAGAAGCTTACATTAGACCATTGGCATATTATGGTTATGGAACAATGGGATTAACTCCAACTACAAACAAAGTAGATATGTCAATTTCATGTTGGGAATGGAAAATGGGAGAATCAAAAGCTGGTAAATTTTCTGGAGCAAAATGTAAAGTATCTAGTTGGGTAAAAATCGATTCAAGATCTCAGCCAATGCAAGCTAAAGCAGCATCAAACTATGCAAATGCAGCTTTAGCAAGAATGGAAGCATTGGATAATGGATATGATGAAGCAATTATGTTAAATTCACAAGGAAAAGTTGCAGAGGGTAGTGCTGAAAACATATTCATCATAAAAGATGACATCATTCAAACACCTCCACTCTCAGCAGGAGGATTAGAAGGAATTACAAGAGACAGCATCATACAAATTATTGAAGAAAACAGTGGATTTGTAATTGAACGAGATTTAGAAAGAGATGATCTTTATAATGCAGATGAAATTTTTATGACAGGTACTGCTGCTGAAGTAAAATCAGTTACACAAATTGATAAAGTCAAAATTGGAACAGGAAAAATGGGAAGTGTAACAAAAGCATTACAAAAATCATATACAGATGTAGTAATGGGTAAAGATGAAAGATTTTTGCCATGGTTGACATTTATTTAATTTCAAAGAACTTTTTTACCCATAAAAAATATTAAAAATCATGGATTTGTGTGCAACTGGAGATACACCAGAAATTTGTTGGTTTTGTAGAAAGGGACGTCATGGAGATTGTATGAAAAACATTCCAACACAGGGAAAATCAGATGGGCCACATGACTGTACTTTTGATACAAAATTAATTCCATGCAAGTGTCAACACTAAGAAATACAAATAATAACAAATACAGCTTTGATTGAAAAATCATATGCAATACAATGAAACATTTTGGAACAAGTATGCAGATGAGAATGAGTCAAGATATAATGAAGAATTTTCAAAATATGTTAGTGATTTAGCTAACTCATTACCAGGCGTACAGAATGTTTTAGAAATTGGTTGTGGAACAGGAATAGATTTAAGATTATTTTCAGATTCATTTCAATTACACGGTATCGATCTAAATGAACATGCATTAGAAATTGCAAAAGAAAAATTATCAAATGCAAATTTTCAAAAAGGAGACATCACCAAATTACCATTTGAGGACTCTACAATGGATTTTGTTTTTACACATGGATTAATGAATTATTTGGAAGATGATATTTTAGAAAAAGGAGTTGCAGAGATGTTTAGAGTATCTAAAAAATGGATAATGCATTGTGAAAAATATGAAAAAACTGAAAAACAAATTGATAAAAATCATAAATTTCGTAATATGGGAGAAAAATGGATTGACTATAAAATAAAATTTGTGAGTGATGTAGATTTACATGAAGACTATGGACAAGATCAAACAAGATTTACTTTATTAAAAAAAATATAATTTTAATTTAGAAATTATATAATTTAAAGCGGGTCTAGAGGGATTCGGACCCTCGACAACCGGATTAAGAGTCCGGTGCGCTACCTGGCTGCGCCATAGACCCACCAGATAAAAAAAAGCCTAGAGTTGTTATTAATCTTGAGATTTTAAAATAAATGAAAATTTAGTTTTGTGCTTTAGCTTCGATTTCACTGTACTTTTCTAAAATTGCTGTTAGTGCAGTTGAAACTGGGACATTGTTCATCTTCTTCTTTTCTGCAAGAAGTTTTTGATATGCATCTAGTGTAATATACACTGGAATTGAACCATTTCCTTCAAGTAATCCTCTAACATTGTAAAGTGCAGTTTCCATTCCTTTATCAGCTGATTTGGCAAATTTTGCCTTATCCAAAATTGCTCCTAATGGACCAAATGGCATTTCATACTCTACTGACATTGTTATTCTAGTGAGATTATCACCTAATGATTCAAATTCATTTGTGATTTCCCAGTTCTTAAATGGACCTTCAATTTGTTTAGCAACAATTTTCTCATTTCTGACAAATTCAGTTGTTTCACAATCCCACTCTAAACGTTTACCGCTAAAGTCACCGATAATTCTGAAAGTTGTACCAACACCCATGCCTTCTTTGATATCCATTGGAACTACTGTCATTCCAACTGTATCATTTTTGATTTGATCAGAAACATGTTCTGGTCTTGCAAAATATGTGAAGACGTTATCTACCGGTGTTTTGATATCGATTGATTTTCTAACGAGGGTCAACATTTGGGTTTCTTGGCAATAAGGATTTAAAGGTTGTGAAGATTTTCTTGAAGGAAATTGATTTACAATATATTCATCTGTGAATAATTACATGTAATGGATAAAATGCGATCAACGTTATTGATCTTCATAATATTATTTTCATCAATTTCAGCAGTCAATACAGCCCATGCTCATTCACTGTTTAATTCTGCTGAAGAATTCTATGGAGGATATAGAGTCCAAGTTGCCACAACTCCTGAATTTCCACAAATTGATGAACCATCTCAGTTTTTAGTTAGAGTAACTGATGCAGACTTTGAAGAAGTAGATAGTTTTACAATGGGAATTAGAGTTTTCTATAATGATCAGCAAGTAAATGCAATTCCTCCAACAACAATAGAAGATGCACATTGGGATATCGATTACATCTGGAAAAAACCTGGAAATCATATTGTCTATATTGACTTGTATGATATGGATGGCACACAAGGAACTCTAACTTATTCATTTAACATGGGAACTCAAAGTCCATTTGGAATAATTTTCATTGTTGCAATTACTATAGGAGCGTTAACTTTTGCAATACTGATTGGATATATTTACTTGCCAAAAATTTTTAAAAAATCTAAATCTTAGCCGTTATTGGCATTTTTGCTATTCGAAATGCAAACAGTGTGGTTAACAAGACCATTGAGAATAAAAATATCCCAATACCTAAATGAACAGATACTAGAACTGCATGTAATTTTAAATCAATTACCAAAGCACCCAAAGTAATTTGTGTAATTACTAATGCAGTTGCCAATGAACTAGTGATTTTAATTTTTATATCTGCATTTTTATTAATCAAACTTGCAACCATTGTAGAAATTACCAAAACACCTACACTTGCAGCAATTAATCTATGAGTCCATTCAACAAAATATTCAGCTGATGGCATGAAACCATTTGGACATTGTGGCCATTCAGGACAAGTGAGTCCAAGTCCAGATGCAGAAATATATCCACCAATAAACATCAATGAATACAAAACTACTAGAGTTGATAATGCTAGATATTGAATTGCCAAAATTATTCTACGATAAATTCGCCTATCATTCCTTGTAATGCGTGTCCTGGAACTGTACAAATGTAATGGTATGTTCCAGGTGCACCAGCAGTAAAGGTTGTACTACCAGACTCACCAGGTTTTAATGGATTAGTTGCTGCTGCAATTGCTGAATCAAAAATAACACTGTTAAAGTCATCTGGATTTGAAACCACTCCAAATGCATGGAATGACATTCCAACATTGTTTGTAGTGATAGTTACTTCATCACCAGAGTTAACAATAATTTGAGGATTATTGCCTTCTTCTCCAGGTAATGCGTTAAATGCTAAAGTCCTAAAGTCTGCTGATTCTATAAAATCAAGTTCAAATTCATGTGATACACCAGTTGGGGCTGCTGCAACTGCAGGTCCACTTGAACCAGATACAACAATTTCGCCAACCATTCCCTGATCTCTGTGTCCAGGAACTGTACAGATGTAGTAGTAAGTTCCTTCTTCACCTGCGATAAATTCTGATGTGCCAGACTCACCAGGTTTTAATGGATTAGTTGGAGCTGCAATTTCACTACCAGGAATAATTCCAGCAAAACCTTCAGTGTCTTTTGTAACACCAAATGCATGGAATGACATTCCATCATTTACAACATCAAACACAATTTTATCACCAACACTCATCTCAATTGTTGGGTTAACTCCAGGTTCATCTATGAGTGCATTAAATGTCAAAGACCTAAAGTCAGCGGATTCAAGAAATGAAAGATTTTGTGTAATTGTAATTCCAGTTGCTTCTGCAGGTCCTGAATGATCAACATCTCCAGCCATAACTGAAATTACATGAGGTGGCTCAGAAATCCAATAATCCCACATTGAAAAGAAAATGATTCCACCAATTAAACAAATGCCTAACATGATTGCCAACATTCTACCAACTCTAGCTGGTGATGTTCTTTGGAAGTTTTGGGAATTATCTTGACTCATTTCATATATCTCCTAATGTGATGGGTTCTTTGCCTCAAATGGATAGTAATATTTGCCTCCAAGACCAAATGGATCGTCTGTGTCTGCAAGTTTACCTTTTGCAGAACTATGAATCATGTTTGCTAAGAATACTGCCATACTGATACCGATGATCATAGCACCGATAGAGGCTATTTGATTCATTGCAATCCATTCTGGAATTGGCGGATAATCATAAATTCTTCTTGGCATTCCATACAAGCCAAGTACGTGTTGTGTAAAGAATACTAGAACAGTTCCTATGAAAGATAAGACAAAGTGAATTTTACCTAAAGTTTCATTGTACATTCTACCAGTTACATATGGGAACATGTAGTAGAGGAATCCAATTGAACCAAATGCGATTGTACCCATTACAAATAGATGGAAGTGTCCAACTACCCAGTAAGTATCGTGGGTTGTAAAGTCTAATGGCATTGCACTGTTAACTACACCACCTGCACCTGCAGAGAAGAATAATGCAATTCCTCCAACTGCCCACATCATTGGGGTAGAGAATCTAATTCTTGCATTCCACATTGTTGCAACAAAGTTGAACACGTGCATTGCAGATGCTGGGACAGCAGCTAATGTTCCAACCATAAAGACTGTTTTTTCAGTGAAAGACATTCCGGTTGCATACATGTGGTGAGCCCATGATGAGAAACCGACAATAGATAACATAACAAATGCAAAGATTCCAGAGTTGTAACTGTAAATTGGTTTTCTTGAGAATCTTGGAATAATTTCATACATCATACCAATTGCTGGAATTACCAACACATAGACTTCAGGGTGGAATGTAAACCAAAACAAGTGTGCATATGAAATTGGGTCACCACCCATTGCTGGATTGAAAAATCCACTTACACCAAGTCTATCAGTTAACAGCATTAACAATGCTGCAGCAAATGTTGGAATTGCAACTATAATGATTAAAGAAGAAGATAAGAAAGACCATGCAAGTAACGGAATTTGTCCAATAGACATGTCAGGATGTTTACATTTGAGAATTGTAACTACAAAGTTTAGCGCACCTAATACTGAAGAAATTCCTAAAATCTTTAAGCCAAAAATCCACATATCTGCTGCAGGTCCTGGGGCACTAATTATAGAATATGGTGGGGTTGCATACCATGTAAAATCTGCAAATCCTAGCCAAATTAGAACTCCTGCTGGAGGAATCATCCAAAATGCAATTGCATTAAGTTTTGGATAAGCCATATCCTTGTATCTAACCATAATTGGAACGTAATAGTTACCAACAGCTGATGCAAATGGAATAATGAATAAGAAAATCAAAGTTGTTCCGTGAACAGTGAAAATTCTGTTAAAGGTCATTGAATCTGCAATGATTTGAGATCCTGGTAAGAATAGTTCAGCTCTAATTCCAAGTGCAAGTGAACCACCTAAGAACAAAAATGTTAGAGAACTGATTAGGTAAAGTAATCCAACATCAGTGTGATGTGTTGAAAACATTATTTGCCAAATAGGACGTGGTTTTTGTAATTCTAAAGTCATTAGTTAATCTCCTCGAAAATAATTTCGGATAAAAGCGTTGTCAAGATGTTGGCTCCGTAACGTATAGTGTTCCTCTCATGTTATAGTGAATTAATCCACAATATTCTCTACATTGAATATCATGTTCACCAACTTTATCTGGTGCAAACCACACAGTGTTAACTCTACCAGGAATTGCATCAATTAAAACAACATAATCGTGAATGTTAAAAGAATGATTTACATCTGTTGATACTACTTCAAACTTGTAGGCTTTTCCAACTTCAACATGTAATTCACCAATTTCTTTTGTTCCATCTTCATGTTCAAAAGTCCAGAACCACTGCTGCCCTGTTGCAATAATTGTTTTAGCATCTGCAGGAACATGTTCAACAAGTCTTTCTGCTTCCCATGCTTCTGCACCTACCCAAGTCATTAATGCAATAACTACAGCAACATAAATCCATTCAGGCCAATTAGAATGTCCAGACATATCTACCAGTCAGTTCCCTCATAACTAGTTGGTTTTGCTTTTGGATGAGATTCTCTAAATCTCCAAACTTGCCAGATAATAGTACCAGAAACAACTGAACCGACAATAAATGCGACAGTCATCATTTTATAAAATAAATTCCAAATTACAACTCTACGATCAAGATATTCACCAGGTTCATCACCTGCTGCAAATGCAAAGTCAGCAGCTGGTAAAGCTACCAAAACTGCCATTATCAGTAAGAATCCAAATATGAACTTCATTAGCGATTATTTGATTTCCTCTTCAATTTCTTTATAAGGGTTTTCAAGATTCTTGGCTACCAATTCTGATCGAATCGAGTTGGATGCATGACATTAATTCCAGAAAGAGAGAATTTACGATCTTTTTCTCTAAAAATATTAAGTGACGCATTAGCGATTATCAATTCAAATAGATTAGTAGGAGACAAATCAACTATTGTTGATAACATTGCTTTGATCGGATCCATATGAGTTACTAAAACAACATTTTCATCAGGATGTTTTTTGATGACTTCATCCACTATAGAAGAAACTCTCTTTTTCACATCAGCAAAAGTTTCTACTCCATTATGAGCAATTTCTAACTCCCCATTATAGAATTTCATAAAGACATTTCCATGACTTGTAAAAATTTCATCATATGGAACACCAGTGAACTTACCCATATCAAGTTCGATTAATCTCTCATCAATTGTAACATCTATAGAATTATGTTCTCCAGCAATTTCAGCAGTATGTTTTGCTCTTTGAATAGGACTTGAATAAATTGCAGAAATATTCATGTCTGCAAGTAATTTAGCAGTTTGTTCTGCCTGTTTAATTCCTACATCAGTTAATGGAACACCAGGAGTTCTACCTGACAAAATTCTTTCAGTGTTATTTTTAGCCTGACCATGTCTAAGAAAAATTATTTGACCCACGATGATCGCAGTTCAAATAGAGATAATAATAACATTGTCAGGCAGTAAATCATGAAAGTTGGAATTATTGGTGGAACTGGTGGAATGGGAAAAGGTTTTGCATTAAGATGGTCAGTAAACCATGAGGTAATAATTGGTTCAAGAGATGCTGGAAGAGCATCAGAATCAGCAGCAGAATATACAAACATTGCAAAAGAATCATTTGGAGAAATTAAAGGAACAATATCTGGAAATGATAATGTTTCAGTTGCAAAAGATAGTGATGTCTTGATTTTATCAATTCCATATGAAAATATTGATTCAGTATGCTCTGGAATTTTATCTGAAATAAAAGATACTTGTGTTGTAGTATCTCCAATCGTACCAATGACAAAAACAGATGTTGGTTTTGAATGTGTTTCAATTAAAGATAACAAACCATTTTCATACAAACTTGTATCAAATCACATGAAAGATAAATCTAAACTAGTATCAGCATTTCATGTAATTTCTGAGAAAAAATTGATTAATCCTACACTAGAATTAGATTATGATATTTTTGTTTGTGGAGATGATAAGGAATCAGTTCAAGTTGTCAATACATTAATTGATGAAATCAAAGGATTAAGATCAATTTACTTAGGGCCAATTGAACTATCATATCTTGCAGAAATGTCTACACCGCTATTACTGAATGCAATGATTAGAAATAAAATTAAAAATCCAGGCATTAAAATCATTTAATTCTATTTTCATTTATCATGAGTCACGAATATCAGAGGAGGGGTAGAAATTGGTTTACAGCAATTGGTTTGATGTTTTGTGTAATGGCAACAATAGTTTTAATTCAACAATTGTTGATATGGGGTCCAGATTTTGTAGAGGATTTTTTATTTAATGAAGAAATTACAAATGAAAAGGTTTCAATGGGAATGCTAGCATTTGGGATTTTTATGATAACATTAGGATTTAGAAAATATGAACAAAAGAGATGAATTTCTAAAAATACAAAAAATTTTACGATTATCCACTATCGATAAAAGTAATTTTCCACATATTACGCCTGTTTGGTATATTTTTAATGATGAAAAAATCTACATAGGAACTAATACTAAAAATCAAAAAATTAAAAATATTGAAAAAAATAATCATGTATCATTTTGTGTAGATGTAGGAGTAAACTCTCCAGATATCTATGGAGTGATGGGACAAGGTATTGCAAATATTATTTTAGAAATACCCAAAGTAAGAACTATTGCAGAAAAAATACTTTTGAAATATTTTAAGACATTAGAAAATAAATCAGCAAAAGAATTGCTTGAAGATACTGATTGCGTTATAGAAATAATTCCACAAAAATATTCAGAATGGAATTATTGACTAACAAATTCTTCAATTTTATCCATTGCAGAATTTAAAATTTCTAAACTTGGAAGATAAACAAGTCTAAAATGTCCACTCCCATATTGTTCTCCAAATCCAGAACCATGAACGGTTAGTACACCTTTTGATTCTAATAGTTTTGTAACAAATTCTTTATCACTACCAAATCTATTATCCTCAATTTTTGGAAATGCATAAAATGCACCTTTAGGATTAGAACAAGATAATCCAGGCATTTCATTTAGACGTCTTACAACTAAATCTCGATGTTTTTTCATTTCTGAAACAAAATCATTGATATAATTTTGAGATCCACGTAATGATTCTAAAGCAGCATATTGAACAGGAAGACTAGTTGCAATTCTTACTCTTGCAAGTTTAGGAAGATGTTCTCTTAATTCTTCAAGTTGCGGTGAGCGATTAAATGCAATATAACCAATTCTCCAGCCTGACATTAAATGAACTTTAGAAAATCCATTCAAAATAATTACAGGAGAATCACCTGCAACTTTACCAATTCCTACAAATTTATCATCAAAAATTATTTGATCATAAATTTCATCACAAATAATGTAAATATTATGCTCATTGGCAATGTCTACTAATTTTTTAAGTGCATTTTCATTAAATACAACACCTGTTGGATTATTTGGGCTGATTAAACAGATTGCAACAGTTTTGGACGTAATTTTAGATTTAATATCATCAATATCAGGTGTTGAATTATTCAAGTCAACTGAAAATTCGACAGGAATGCCACCATGTAATCGCACATACGAAGCATATGGAGGATAATACGGTCCAGGTAAAAGTACTTCATCACCTTCTTCTACAATTGAAGAAATTACCATATCAAGGCCTTCAGAAACACCATTTGTAATTAAAACATCGTCAGCAGAAATCGAAAGTCCTTTTGCATTTTCTTTTTTTGCAATTTCTTCTCGTAATTCTAAAAGACCTTCAGACGTAGAATAATAATTTTCACCTTTATTGATTGAATTGATTAAAGCTTGTTTCACATTATCAGGTGGTTGAAATCCAAATTGTACAGGATCACCAATATTGAGATAGTCAACTTTCATACCTGATTGTTCAACTTTTCTTGCAGCTAAGACAATATCCCTAATTGCATATTCAACACCCACAACTTTTTTTGAGACTTTCAATGTATCTAGACAGATATTTACACCTGTTAAAATCTTAATTGTTTGGACTCGTGGCTCAGCCTGGATAGAGCAAGCGGCTTCGAACCGCTAGGTCGAGGGTTCAAATCCCTTCGAGCCCTTTAGATTATTTTATCAGTTGATTCTGATAATTAATCTTTAGCACACGACAAATGTGCCAAACCTGACATTAGAAAACGAGTCTTAACCAATCCATTGGGATTGTAATTATGATATTATACTAAGAAGAAAACTACTGTCTAACATGATGGTGTTAAATGCAATCAAACACTATGTACATTGGGAAAGGAATCTAACAATATTCAAGCATCCTCTCGATTGTTGTTGGTGTCTTTTCTCTTTAGTTCCAAGTCACATGATATAGAGGATGTGTAGAAATTTTTTGTCTACTCCTCCGTTCTTTATTGATAATTCTTGAATATAGAGCAACTTTTGGGATTCATCATTTTCCTAAATAGTAAAAAGAGAAAAACAATATCTGAAGATGAAGTTTACCCGTGAAAATCTAGAAGAATTCAAGATTGTATTGAAGAAATTGCGTCCATTCAAAAATCAGGTTAAGTTTTCACAGGGTAATAGAACTTACAGTTAGGGTCAACAAACCAAACTGTATTTTCTTCAGATATTTTGGCATCACAACAACTATTATTTGGTTCCTCGCGCTATTTATTGTATTCTTCATAATCGACCTAGACTCCCTACCCATAGAAAATGACGATGACCGTGATAGCTAAAATATCAAGTTTTGAACTTCAACTATTGCAACATAATTTGACTTTATTTAAAATATCTAATAAGATTATCCGATTGACATTAAATAAATCAGAGATTTATTCCAAAATTCTACATTAATTTTATGTAATTATTTATTGGTTTATCGATGTGTAGGGGTTTTGGGGTTTTGGGG
>ENA-OWPI01000875-OWPI01000875.1-marine-metagenome-genome-assembly--contig:-NODE-875-length-37120-cov-4.421645_pt1 | contig 37120 bp, 31 predicted proteins | sample MGYA00238138_ERZ651775 | MGnify/ENA primary metagenome ERZ651775 (study PRJEB26906, sample SAMN06265043) | marine metagenome | isolation source: Helgoland LTER site | place: Germany:Helgoland, sampling...
ACGCCAATAATCAAGTAGTCTACATTGAGATCATCTGAAAGCTTTGGGTTAACCTTTCTTTTAGGTAGGATTTCTTTCCAGCCTGTATCACCAGGGTTTCTAGGAAGCTTAATCTGACCCATTTCTAATTTAATCTATCCACAAACTTCATAAACTCTCCTAGTGATTAGGCAAGCTAATTTTTGCCATCCTTCCCCCATCAATAGTATATACCTGCCCTGTCACAAAACTTGATTCTGTTGATGCAAGCCAAGCAACTAAAGAGGCAACTTCTTCTGTTTTACCTGTTCTATTTACTGGGTGAATGCTTCCAATACTGTTTCTAAATTGCTCTGAATCTGGCATCGAATTAATAAAGTCTTCGTTCAACTCGGTATCTATCCATCCCGGTGCTACTGCGTTGCATCTCACATCATCCTTCCCATGGTCAACCGCTATGGCGCGCGTAAGTCCATGAAGCCCAGCCTTACTTGCACAGTAGGATGCATGATTTGGATTAGCGCCAATACCTTCAATTGAACCAATATTCACAATAGAGCCTTTTGACTTGATCAGAAAAGGCATGCAAAGCTTCGTAAGCAAAAAAGGAGCCGTAAGATTAACCGCCAAAGTTTTATTCCATTCTTCAAGAGAAGTATCAAGAATTGATGACTCTTTCATGATTCCAGCATTGTTAATTAAAACATCAATACGACCATGCTTTTTAATAATGGCATCAATGCTCATAGAGCAGTCTTGCTCTTTAGTTAAATCAAACTCAAAAGAATCAAAGAGGCTAGAGTGACTTCTTTGAATAGCGCACACGATTGCACCTTCTTTTTTGAGTCGCTCTGCGCAGGCTAAACCAATGCCTTTTGAGGCTCCTGTTACAACAACAACTTTATTAGTAAACCGCTTTTCCACCATTAATCTCCACTAAGGATCCACAAATATATCGAGCTTCATCTGAACTGAGGAAAGCCACAACATCAGCAATTTCCTCTGGTTCAGCAATATGTCCAATCGGAACCGATTGATTTAATTCTTCAATAGCATCATCAGGATTCAATCCTCTGATCTCAAAGCCCGTTCTAAGCATTGGTGTATTGACTTCATTAGGACATACTGCATTAATTCGAATGTTTTGATGGGCATGATCTCTGCCCAAACATTTTGTCATCGCTGCCAAGGCCGCTTTTGTTGTGCAGTAAATTAGATGATTTGGTCCCGGGTTAATTCCCCAGCATGATGAAATATTGACGATAGAGCCTCCACCAGATTCAACCATAAGAGGAATCGATGCTCGAATTAATCTAAACGGAGCCTCAACATTGATCTTCATAGAAAGCTCGTAATCCTCATCACTAGTTTGTGTGATGTCGCCGCGACTCATAAATCCAGCATTATTAATGAGTATTCCAACAGTCCCTAGTTTTGTTTGAACTTCACTTGTGAGGTTGTCGCAATAGCTTTGATCTAAGAGATCACCATAAAATACCATCGCCATACCACCATTATGATTGATTTCATTGGCTAGTTTATTAGCTTCATCTTCATTTTTATCAGCGATTGCGAGTGTAAAGCCTTGCTCTGCGTATTTATTAACTATCGATTTTCCAATTCCACCAGTAGCGCCAGTCACAAGAACAACATTTGATTTATCTTTGCTCATAGTTTAATGCTCCTGATTGAGCGCCTCCATTTTAGGAATTGTTGTTTCCCTTCTAGCGATGTAATCCAATAGTTCTTCATCTTTTGCTTGATCAAGTTTAGGTTCTTGATAATCATCAAGTAGTTTTTTTGCCCCTTCAAGCCCTCTTTGAATTGTATCTTGGCTTCCATCAGCTTGCCATTGTTCAATAGAGTTATTGTCAAAAAGCTTAGGCATAAAAAAGGCCCTTTGAAAGTTTTCCATGGTATGGGGATGGCCCAAGTAATGACCCCCAGGTCCTACATCTCTAATCGCTGCTAAGCCTTCCTCAAAGTCATCCCATCGGACACCTTCAGCCATCCTATATCCCATTTCACACTGCTCAGCATCAACCACAAACTTTGCCATTGAGCAGTGCATTCCTGCCTCATTCCATCCTGCAGAATGCCAGATATAGTTTGCCCCAGATAAAAGGACGGCCATCATTGTTGATGCACTTTCATAACCTGATTGAGCATCAAATACTTTTGAGCCACCCAGAGTATTTGAGCTTCTCCAAGGAACTTTATAGTGTCTTGCCATTTGTCCAATCATAAAATTCATTAGAGAAATTTCGGGAGTTCCAGCCATCGGAGCACCAGACTGCATTGATACAGTAGCCAAATAATGACCATAGATCGCAGGAGCACCTTTGCGAATAACTTGGGTATAGGCAAGTGCAGACAAAGCTTCTGCATTCACTTGAGCTACAGTTGGAGCAACGCTTGCGGGAGTGTTAGCACCCCCAAGAACAAAAGGAGAGCAGAGCACTGGCTGATTGTGGGCAGAAAAAACTCTCAGTGCTGAGAGCATAGTTTGATCCCATACCAGTGGAGAGTTTCCATTGATATTTCCAGTAACAACTGCATGATTATCTATGAACTTTTCTCCAAAGAGAATCTTACACATCTCAATTACATCTTCAGCATTCTTTCCACTACTAGTCATTCCCATAAAGGTTTTATCGGAGTGTTTCATAGATGAATAAGTAATCCTGAGATGTCTGTGAGAGATTGCATGATCCATGGGTTCTACGATGTGATGGGCACTTGAATGAATAGCAGGAAGCATATGAGAAAGCTTATGAAAGTTTGCTAGGTCATTAAGAGTAGGAAGGCGTCTATTATTTTCTAAGTCAGTGAGGAAGGGTGCCCCTGTCATAGGGACAAATATAGAGTTGTCACCCCCAATCTCTAAAGATTTTCCCGGGTCACGAGCATGCATCGTGATGCTTTCAGGAATTGATTTTATGAGCTCACGAATTAAGCCTCGATCAAAGCGCACTCTTTCACCTTGGACATCAGCACCAGCCTCTTTCCATTGTTCAAGAGCTATTGGGTCATGAAATTCTACTCCAACTTCCTCCAAAATAGATAATGAAGCGTCATCCATTTTCTCAATTTGCTCTTCACTCATGGGCTCTGTAAGAGGGATATTTCTCTTCAGAGTAGGGAGCATTTCAATCTTTACTTTCAGACGGTCAGATCTTCTGGCTGCTCGACCGAGTCTCTCTGTAGGGGTTGACATGTCATTATTTGCTATCAATATAATAAAAGCATCGTAGATTAATTATTTAGTAAATGCAACAGTTTTTTTTCATACAAAGGTGAAAAAAACTATATCTTCTTAAATGCTTATATTCTTGATATATCAATAATTAAGAGTAAAATTTACCATTTTGAAAATGAATTTAAATAATGTCTAATCTTTCTAATAACTATATAGCGGGTGACTGGGTTAAAGGCGCAAGCTCAATATCTAATATTAATCCATCTAATACAAATGATGTCATTGGAGATTTTGCTCAAGCTAGCAGTGCTCAATTAGAGGATGCACTCAATTCAGCACAGGTTGCTCAAAGACAATGGGCTGCAACAGGCCTAGAGCAGCGTCAAGCCGTATTAATGAAGATTGGCGAAGAGATGATGGCACGAAGTGCTGAGCTCGGTGAGCTCCTTTCTAGAGAGGAGGGTAAGCCTGTCGCAGAGGGCAAAGGAGAGGTTTACAGGGCAGGACAATTTTTTACTTACTACGCAGCTGAAGTTTTAAGACAGGGCGGTGATACAGCAGATTCAGTCAGACCAAACATTGAAATTGATGTTCGTCGCGAGCCTATGGGAACTGTTGCAATTATCTCACCATGGAACTTTCCAACTGCTACAGCGAGCTGGAAAATTGCGCCAGCACTAGCCTTTGGCAACGCTGTTATATGGAAGCCTGCGAACCTAACACCTGCAAGTGCGGTAGCATTAACTGAAATTATCTCAAAGCAAGACATTCCAAAAGGTTTATTCAGCTTGGTAATGGGCTCCGGATCATCAATCGGTCAATCATTAGCTGAGAGCCCTAAGGTGCACGCAATAAGCTTTACTGGTTCTTACGACGTAGGCCTTCAGATTGCTAGTGCGGCGTCAAAAAATTTAACAAAGTTTCAGTTAGAGTTGGGCTCTAAGAACCCTCTCGTTATAATGGATGATGCAGATATGGATGTCGCAGTTGCAGCAGCTACAGCGGGTGCTTTTGGATCTACTGGTCAAAAGTGTACCGCATCTTCTAGGTTGGTTGTTCATGCCTCCATTCATGATGAGTTTGTGGATCGTATGAAAGAATCAACTTCAGCTCTCAAGGTTGGTGATGCTCTTCAAGAGGGAACTCAAATTGGTCCAGCTGTAAGTCAGCAACAACTTGACTCTAACCTTAAATATATGGCTCTAGCTAAAGAAGAGGGATGTGAAGTCGTCTGCGGAGGTGAAAAACTCGAGCTAGATAATCCTGGTTTTTATATGCAGCCAGCTTTATTAATTGGTGGAAATAACTCAATGAGGGTTAATCGTGAAGAGCTTTTTGCGCCTATGGCATGTGTGATTAAGGTTGCGGACTATGATGAGGCATTATCAGTTGCAAATGATACTGACTTTGGACTAGTTTCAGGCATTATAACTCAGTCATTGTCTACAGCAAGTCACTTTAGAAGGAATGCAGAGAGCGGATGCGTTATGGTTAATCTTCCCACTGCTGGCACAGACTATCATGTCCCATTTGGTGGTAGAAAAAATTCAAGTTTTGGTCCTAGAGAGCAAGGTTCCTATGCGAAAGAGCTCTATACACAGGTCAAAACCTCTTATATTTTTAGCGGTAATCCATAATGTCTCATCCTTCATTATTTATTGATGCGCTTCAATACAATAATTGGAGTGAGGAAATATTGAAGCAAATTAACCAAGGCGGTCTGAGCGCTGTTCACGTTACAATTTGTTACCACGAAGACTTTCAAGAGATGGTGCAAAATGTGGTTGACTGGAACCGTCGTTTTGAAGATTTCTCGAGTTTGATTTTCCTGGGTCGAACTGCGGCCGATGTGGTCAAGGCTCAGAAAGAAGGAAGAACAGCTATATTTTTTGGTTTTCAGAACTGCTCACCGATTGAGGATAATATTGGTCTTGTCGAAGTGTGTCACCAGCTTGGTGCCAGATTCATGCAGCTTACCTATAACAATCAAAGCCTACTAGGAACCGGTTGCTACGAAGAGAATGATCCTGGAATTACTAGAATGGGTAAACAGGTCATCAAAGAAATGAATCGTGTTGGTTTAGTGGTGGATATGAGTCACTCTGCCGAGAGGTCAACTCTTGAGGCAATAGAAATTTCAGAACGCCCGATTGCAATCACTCATGCCAATCCAACTTTTTGGCATCCTGCGTTGAGAAATAAGTCAAATGAAGTTCTTAAGGCGCTTGGAGAGAGTGGAGGTATGCTTGGATTTTCTGTCTACCCACATCATCTTAAGGATGGATCTGATTGCACATTAGAAAGTTTTTGTAATATGATTGCTGACACAGCTGAGATTATGGGCATTAAAAATATTGGGATTGGAACAGACCTTTGTCAAAATCAGCCTGACAGCGTAGTTGAGTGGATGAGAAATGGTACTTGGACCAATGATCGTGATTATGGTGAAGGGTCAGCAAGTTTTGCTGGCTTTCCAGACCAGCCTGAGTGGTTCAGAGATAATCGTGATTTTGTAAATATTGCAACAGGACTTCGTTCTGTTGGTTTTTCAAATGATGATGTTGATTTAGTGATGGGCAAAAACTGGTTAAATTTTTTCGAATCCTCGTTTGAATCTTTATAATAAATTTATGTCTAGTGAATCTGTATTAATTGATATCGAATCTGATTTTATGAGATCACCCGAAAAGGTTATGCGCCTTGATAGAATGGGTTCTTCATTTCCTACTCGGCTGAGCTTCATGAGAACCCTCATTAGGCGGATGTCTAAGGAGAATTGGCAATTTAAGAGGACGCTTCGAAAGGTTGATAAAGATGGATATGGCGTCAGTGTTTATTCTGCTATTACGCCAAAAAGAACTTACTCATTAATCGCATTCACGCAAGAGATACCTGCTGATATGAGAACAGACAGGGTTATTGCTGAGGTATGGGATGCGACATTCAGTCTCTTTGATGGTGTGCCGACGCAAGAGGATATTGATTATTTAGCTGAAAATACCCCCCTTCAGGAAGGTGGAAGATACAGGCCGAGTGAGCTTGTTTTGGCAAGAGCAAATAAAAGTCTAAGAGTCTTTGAAAACATAATCAGTGCTCTAGCTTCAGGTAATCAGCCTGATATTGAGTTGATATCTTCGGTTGGCTACCTAATGAGAACGACTGCGGTCTATGGCAGTGGCAAATTTGGTTGTGCCGATAGAGCAAAGATTGCTGATCGACCTGAGTGCAGAGCACCATTTCAAATTGAATTATTGGCAGTCTATTTGATCCGATGGTTTACTATTGATTTGGTTGAAGAGCTTGCTAAGGAAAGGGGTGGAGAGACGGCGGTCCGTCTGGATCAAAACATTAGTAGATTCATTGGTGTTGGAAACTCAACTGGACTCGGGATGGCGCCTTTTTTACTGAAGCATCCAACCCTCATTCACAATTGGGTTGTTGCGAAAGAAACAGCATTAGCAAGAGTCAGGTCTATTGAAACTGCATTACCAGGAACCCTTGAGGTTTTCCTAAAATCTCTGCTTCAGGCGAGTCAACATATTGATGAATGGAATGTTGCCGACGAAGTTCAAACAGCAAGAATTACTTGCCTGACTGATGAAATACAATCGCTTAGAATGTGGTGTGAAGATGAGTCAAATATTTTTAGACCTTATCCATGGAATGGAATTTATCAGTTCGTTGAGGACAACTTTTCTCTGGAGTGCCAAGAGATGATTGTTTCATTAATTATTGAGCCTCATGGCTCAATTGTGGATGACCTTGCAGACACAATGTCGACAACCACAATACCCAAATTTAAGGCAGCTATGAGCTTGTCTCAACTCAAGGAAGTTGTTGCTGATGCATACAAATGGGCCACAACTATTGATTTTAGTTTACAAGAATCTCAGCACCACTTTTGGTATTACTCAGAGGATAAATTAGAGCCAAGATTTGGATCGAAGGGTGTTGATGATGGCGTTGATCAAGAAATGCCGCTTGCAATTGGTCGTGATGTTCATGACTTAAATGAGGTATTAGCAAGCACTGATGAAGATATGCCGATAGGTGAATTTGCAATGAACCACCCTCAGTTCAGACATATTATTCGCCGAATTCAGAATACTTTTGAAAGACCTTATTCTGAAGTTCAAGATAATTTACTCAGTGAGTCTATGAGGCCGTTAGACTTATTGCGATTCAAATTGGCATTCTTTGGTGCCTCAAAGTTTGATCCAAAGTCTGATCTCTGGACTCGCATTTCGATGTATCAGGGCGCTCCACTACCAGAGCAAATTCAAGATCCAAACCATGACTGCTGGTCTTTTCCAATTGCTGGGCGTTCTCAGTCTTACCCATGCATTAGTTGTTCATGCCAAAAAGCGATTTAACGATTTCGTTAAACGAAGTTCTGTTTTATTTCACTCGTGCAGGGTTTGGTGTTAAAGCACCTATTGGTGTTTCAGAAGATTTTGCAAGAAGTAATATTTGGGCTGCACAAAATGGCTTTGATCCATCCGAGTGCAGTATTCTAGCGCTGGATAATCTTGATCTAAAAAAAAGTAGCCTTTCAATCAAATTTGAAAAAAATAGTGAGAGTAGTCATCTTTTTTGCACAGAAGAAAAGGTATTGTCATCTTTGGAGGCTTCAGTAAGCTGTGTTGACTGGATTGAATTTAATGGCCTTGATGGTGAGCTAAAAATATCTAATGTTGACTGCCCTTTTCTCATTATTGCCTCTCTTGGAGCGAGTCAGTGTTCAGGGGTCAAGGCATCGTGGACAGATCAAGACAACAATAGTTTTGAAGTAAATTTCATTGATGATGTTAAATGGGAAATGATCTCTTCTTCAGAGGCTTCAATAGAGTTGAGCCATTATGCTGATGTTTATATTTCCTCTTTGGATGCTGTCAAATCTAAGATTCAAAATGGAAATAACAAAATATTTAATCTTGAAAATGAAAAGCTAAAAGTCCTGAACAATGGAGTCAAAGTTGGAGAAAAATGGCCAGAAATCTATGAGTATTTTTCTCGATGTCTCGTTAAATCAAGCGCAGAATCAAGAGCTTCTGGCGCAGGCGCAGGTCTAGTTGATACTGATTAAATTAGCACTCAATAAAGCTTACTGCTAAACCGCCGAGCGATGTCTCTTTATACTTGTTAGACATATCAAGGCCTGTCCTCTTCATGGCTGCAATGCATTGATCTAAGGATATTAAGTGCTCACCGCTCTCTCTTAAGGAGAGTGAGCTTGCTGTATAGGCTTTAACAGCTCCAAAGCCATTTCTTTCAATACATGGAACCTGAACAAGTCCCTTTACTGGATCACAAGTCATACCGATATGATGTTCAAGAGCCATCTCAGCAGCATTTTCAATTTGCTCACTTGTGCCACCTCTTGCAGCGCACAAGCCTGCGGCTGCCATAGATGATGCAGAGCCAACCTCACCCTGACATCCAACTTCCGCTCCAGAAATTGAACTATTATGTTTGATTAGGCCGCCAATAGCAGAGGCTGATAAAAGGAATTGCCTGATTTGCTCTGGCGAAGCTGCCTTGTGCTTGTAGTAATAGTATAGAGTCGCCGGTACAACCCCTGCAGCGCCATTAGTAGGAGCTGTAACTACCATATGTCCAGCAGCATTTTCTTCATTAACAGCCATGGCATATGCGCACAGCCAGTCGCTAGAGCCAGCATTTTCTTTATCATTTTGAAGGCTCTCATGTAATTGCTTTGCTCGCCTTTTGGTATTAAGTCCTCCAGGCAAAATCCCCTCAGTTGTTAGGCCTCTCTCAACACAGGTTTTCATTGCATTCCAAATTTTATCTAGCTCTTGATTCAGTATCTTTTCTGGAATATTTTCTAGCTCATTGGCTTGCTTCATTTCCCAAATCGTTTTGTTATGTTCTTTTGACATTTCAAGCATTTGATCTGAGTTGTCAAATGGATATGGATAGGCTGAACTTGGCTCTGCAGCAATTGGTGCTTCAACATTATCAATTTCTTCCAAGGTAGATATAAAGCCACCCCCTATTGAAAAATAGGTGTTTGAAATTAGCAAGTTATCAGATTTATCGAGTAGTTCAAAAACAATACCATTTGGGTGTTGCTTTAATGAGTTGCGAGTATCGAAAATAATATCCTCTTCAGCAAAGAAGTTTGCTTGCATGTCATCATTAATTTTTATAGACTTTGAATTCCATGTTCGGTCAATGACCTCATCCATATTCTCATCAATTATGGTATTTGGGAGGTAGCCATGAAGGCCTAATACGACTGCCCTATCGGTAGCATGACCGACACCAGTATAAGCTAATGAATCTTTTAAAGTGCATCTAACATGATAGCCATTGTTGCTAGGATTTGTATCAATAAAATGACGCACATCACTTAGAAATGCATTAGCCGCAACCATAGGGCCCATAGTATGAGAACTAGAGGGTCCAATACCAACTTTAAATAGGTCTAAAACACTGATAAACATGGTAAATTTAAGGATACAAAAAACGCCATTCTACATTATGAAACAAATTTTAACTCTTAAAAAATTCACTAAATGTTGAATTGTTTTATGGCATTTTGATTAAAAGTAAAACCTGTCCCAGGCCTCTCTGGAATAACAATATGTCCATCTATGATATCCATTGGTTCATTAAAAAGCCTCTCAAACCATGGCATATGTTCAACTGATATACAGTTTTCTTCAGATCCAGCAACGCAAAGACTTTGCTCTGTAAAAATATGTGTTGATATTGGAACTTTGAAAGTAGAAGCCAGTTGGGCTGTTGCTTTCATTTCAGAGATCCCTCCAATTCTTTGAAGATCCGGCATCACAATATCACATCCTCTTGCATCTAACATTTTATAAACACCCTCAATAGAATATTCGTTTTCACACGAAGCGATAGGTATTGCCACTTGCTTTTTAACCTTTGCATGTCCTTTGTAATCATAAGCATTAACTGGCTCTTCCAGCCAGATTAAATCATACTCTTCCAGAGCTTTTCCCAGTGTAATAGCATCATCAGTATTGAGACCCTGATTAACATCAGCCATCAGTTCAACTTCTTGACCAATTGCTTTTCTAAGCTCTCTAACACGCTCTATATCGACAGAATTGTTACCACTACCAACCCTAATCTTCATTGCTAAAAATCCTTGACGTAAAAATTCATGAGCTTCATTAATTATTGAGTCAATAGATTGGGATAACCACAATCCTCCACTGGCATAGGTTTTAACTTTTGTATGATGAATGCCAAATAGTCTATGTAAAGGCAAATTATTCGCTTTTCCATTGATATCCCATAGAGCAGTATCAAGCGTTGATAGAGCAGCAATGCTAATACTATCTCTGCCTATGGAGTCTATTGCAAGATTTATCTTTTTCAAGATAGATGGCATTAATAAAGGGTCCTGACCAATCAATAAAGAAGCAACTTTAGAGAGCCGCTCATTATAAATTTTGATGTTTTTAGCATTCAAACTAAATAAATATCCCTCACCTGAAATGCCCCTGTCTGTCTTGATAGTGAGAAGTACGCATCCAACTGATCTCATAGTATGAATGGCAGTTGTTATAGTATTCTCAAATGGTATTTCGATAATTTGCGTCTTTATTGCATCAATATTCAAAATTCATCCCTTAATTTGATTAGTATTTAAATATTAATATTTTGATATTATATTGTTGATTTGTCCTATTTATATCGAATTAGTTAATTTATAAATCATATTTTTATCAAGTCAAATATTTATTTAAAAGGTATATTAGAAATTTTTTATGAATAAATTCATGATATGAGTAAAGAGAAAAATAATCTTCATTTGCAACAAGAGCAGATAAGAATAGATTTAGCTGCCATGTTTAGATTAACCGCAATGCATGGGTGGGACGATACAATTTGGAATCATATTACTGCGAGAGTTCCAGGATCTGAGCATCATTTTTATATGCATCGTTTTGGGCTATCTTATGAAGAGGTTTGTGCGTCTAACTTAATCAAGGTTGATGAAGAGGGAAATGTTCTTGAGGGGCCAAAGGATGTTAATACCGCAGGATTTATAATCCATAGTGCAATTCACTTAAATCATCCTAACAATAAATTTGTCTTTCATGCGCATCCGCCCAGTGCTATTGCAGCAACTGCTTTTAAGGAGATCCCTTTTCTTGTTCAAGACTCTTCAATGTTATTTGGCAAAATTGGTTATCACGAATGGGAGGGATTATCTGTTGATCCAGATGAAAGACTAAGGATTGCAAAAAATTTAGGCAATAACTCTTGCCTTGTAATGAGAAACCATGGTTTTTTAACTGTAGGAGAGACAGCTGGCCAATGCTTTATGAATATGTATTATTTGATTCGGATGTGTGAAGTTGCACTCTCAGCAACTGCGTCAAAGATAGAGGTAGACTCTGGTTTAGAGCAGCTATGGCCAATTGCTTCTAAGCAATACGAGGCATTTAAGCCTGGTTTATATGAATGGCCCGCATTATTGCGCAGATGTGATCGACTTGACTCGTCCTATAAAGAGTAAAAAGATAATGAAAAATAATTCGGCACCATCGGCTTTTAGTTCTTTTGAAATTCGATTAGAAGAGTTTGTCGATTTAGAAGAATTCCCTATTCACGATTTGACGAGTCCAATAAGGGAGATGCTCGTTAATGATTGTCGTAAAGATCTAGAGAAATGGGGGTGTGCACATATCCCTAATTTTATTACTAGTTCAGCAGTACAAAAAATGAGGGATGAAGCCTTTAGGCTTATTAATGATTCTCGAAGAGCTCACAAATTTGTAAACCCTTATCTAACCGAAGATGATATTACATTGCCTATAGACCATCCGAAGCGATTTTTTGAAGAACGAACATCTTCTTTTATAAATTCCGATTTGCTAGATAGAGATTCTATACTTCGCAAGATATACGATTCTGATGTAATGGTACATTTTGTATCTGACTGTTTGAATGTAGGACCAATTTATCGTTGGGCTGAACCCCTTGGTAGAAATCCATATAGCGTCATGCATGATGGTGACTACTTTCCCTGGCATTTCGATGGAAATGACTTCACAGTGAGTATATTGGTTAATGAGTCAATAGATGGGGGTGACTTTGAATATGCTCCGGATATCCGCACACCAAAAAATGAAAATTTTGAAGACGTTAAGAGTGTTTTGCATGGCCAACGAGACAAAGTGAGAGTTTTGAGTTTAAAAAATGGTGATATTCAGATATTTAAAGGCCGCTATTCTCTTCACAGGGTCACAAAAACCAAAGGAAAAGAGCCTAGAATCATAGCTCTTCCAACTTATGTGACAAATCCATATTTAGTAAATAGACCGCATCATGCTGAAGCATTCTATGGTCGTTCAATGCCGATTCATCATGAACGCAACCTTGAACGAATAGATAAATTAACTGATTGAGGTTAGATCATGAATATAGGTTTTATTGGTTTAGGAAATATGGGTGCCGGAATGGCTAATAATTTATTGAATCATTGCAATAATTCAAATGATAAGTTGTTTGTTTTGGATCTTAATGAAATAGTCGTATCTGACTTTGAAGCTCGAGGTGCCTTCAACGGAGAGAGTGTATCAAAGATGTGTCCTCAGTGCGATGTGCTGTTCACTTCTCTTCCAAGCTCTAAAGAAGTTAATCTTTTAGCGTTTGGAACTGAAGGCATACTGCATAATTTAAAGCAAGGTGCTACCTGGTTTGAAACCTCAACAAACGAATTGTCAGAGTGGGAGAAAGTTAGAAAAAGCGCCCCAACTCACCTAACGTTAGTTGATTCTCCAGTAAGTGGAGGATCTGAGGGTGCCACTGCAGGAACCTTAACTATGTTTCTTGGTATTGACAAAGAAGTTTTAAAAAAGTTTGAGACATTGTTAAAAGTTTTTTCTAGTAATTTGCTTTGTATGGGCCCTTCAGGATCTGGATACGTTACAAAATTAGTTCAGCTTCATCTCAACTATCTTGTTGCGCAAGGTATTGGCGAAACTTTAATGATGGGAGCTAAGGCAAACTTAGACTTAAATACTTTGCATTCAGTCCTAATTAATAGCTGTTCACAAAGTTATGTAGTTGAAAACTACATACCAAAAGTTCTTGACGGTAGTTATGATGATTCGTTTTCTTTGGGACTGGCTGAAAAAGATATTAAGCTCATTGTTGAACTTGGGCATCATCTGGGTATTTCAATGCCACTAGGTGAAAAGGTATATAAAACCTATCAAGAGGCAAAAATGAAATACGGTGAAGAATCGCCGCATTTAAGTGTAGTTAGATTAATTGAAGAAAAACATAACCAAAAATTGAGAAAGAAAAATTAAGGAAGCAGACTTAAATAAATGGTTCTCGTAAATGAGATTGGTATTGAACTACTCAGCCATTATCCATTCGAGGATAGTTTGCTTAACTAATCAATTATAATAACTCAAACTCAAAATTAAATAACAAATAAGTTATGTCAAAAAACGTGCAATTTAATCGACTTCACGATCTTCTTGACAGAATTAATGGAGTTAATTCCGGCAATATTAAGGCTGAAGATAAACCGGAATTATCTGATCAGTTTGCAGCTTATATTTTGTGGCTTGATAGTGAGCCAATGATTCCTGAGAGAACCTATAGTATTCATTTCCAGAATGAAAGCACTATTGTCCAGGTAACAGACCTTAGCTTCAAGATTAATATCAAAACACTGAGCCAGCTCGCAGCTAAAAAGCTTGAGCAAGATGAAGTAGGCTATTGTAAGTTATCACTGAGTCAAAGAGTGTCTTTTGATGCTTATAGTGACAACCAACAAACTGGCACTTTTACAATTTTTGATACTACAAATAAGTCACTGATTGGTGCTGGAGTAATTGATTTTGCTTTAAGGCGAGCTCAAAATATTAGCTGGCATGAGACAAATATTAATCAAGAGACTCGCTCTAAAAATAAACATCAAAAGCCATGTGTACTATGGTTTACTGGTCTTTCGGGCTCTGGAAAATCAACTATTGCTGATGAGCTTGAGAAACAGCTTTATGAGCTTGGGAAACACACGATGCTACTTGATGGTGACAATGTTCGTCATGGCCTCAATAGAGACTTAGGATTCACAGACCAAGATAGGGTTGAGAATATTAGAAGGATTGCAGAGGTTTCAAAGCTCATGGTTTCATCAGGATTAATTACCATTGTTTCTTTTATCTCGCCTTTTCGTGCAGAGCGATCAATGGCGAGGAATTTATTCAATGATGACGAGTTTATTGAGGTCTTCATTGACACTCCTATCGAGGTCTGTGAAGCCAGAGACTCCAAGGGCTTATACAAAAAAGCAAGGGCTGGACAATTAAAAAACTTCACAGGTATTGACTCTGACTATGAGAAACCTGTAATGCCAGAAATTGCCCTTCAAAATAGTGACGCAAATATCGATGATCTTGTGAATAACATTCTTGATTATCTTAGAGCAAACTCAAAGATATAATAATTAATTAACTATTTAATTAGCATCTACAATGGCAATATTATTAGCATCTACTGACTTTTGGGAGGATATGGATGTCTGGTCTAGTAGCCTTCAAGAGGCAATGCCAGAGATGGATGTCAGAGTCTATCCGGATGAGGGTAATGTTAATGATATCGAGTATGCAGTGGTCTGGAAGCACCCAAGGGGAATTCTGAAACAATACCCCAATTTAAAAGCGATTCTATCTTTAGGTGCTGGAGTCGACCACGTAATTAGTGATCCAGAATTGCCAGATGGGCTTCCCATAGTTCGACTGGTTGATAAAAAATTAACCCATGAAATGATTCTGCATTCGCTTCACTGGGTTTTGCATTTTCATAGTGACCAGTATCTTTATAGAATTCAGCAACAAAGTCGTGATTGGATTCAGCAAAGCTCAGTGCAATCAGAGAATCGTACTATTGGAATCATGGGTCTAGGCAACATTGGCAAGGCAATTGGCGACTCACTTATTAATTTAGACTTTAAGGTTATTGGTTGGGGCGCAAGTCCAAAAAGTTCACTTGGGGAAATTGAATATTATTATGGCCAGGAGCAGCTATCAGGGTTTCTTCGTCAAACTGATATACTCATTAATGTTCTGCCATTAACAGAAAATACTAAAAATATATTGACCAAAACCGAGCTTAGTTATCTTCCTAAAGGCTCGTTCATCATTAACATTGGAAGGGGTGGTATTATTAATGAGAATGACTTGTTATCCATATTGGATACAGGGCACGTTGCTGCTGCAGCTTTGGACGTGTTCGCAGAAGAGCCACTCCCTGAAAATAATTCACTTTGGAGCCACCCTTCTGTGTATGTGACTCCTCATATCGCGGGTCAAAGCAATCCTAGTTCTGCGGCAAAAACAATTGCTGAAAATATTCAGCTTATTGAAATGGGAGAGCTCCCTTATCCCATATATAGCTTGGATAGTGGGTATTAGTGAAAACTATATTTGGCTAAATTATTTGCCAAGATTTTATTCTAAATTAGAGGAATTATATTTAGGTTATACTAATCATGTTATTTATATGAATTCATGGGCAATTGAATTCAACTAAAAACACTAATCTTATATAATATTGTTTTTTTGAGACAAAAACTAATGTCTGTAGGAAGTGAAATAAGAAAAACCCCATTTCATCAAATGCATGTTGATGCAGGTGCAAAAATGGTTCCTTTTGCTGGCTATGAAATGCCAGTGAGTTACCCTCTTGGAATAAAAAAAGAACACACTCACACAAGAGAAAGAGCTGGGCTCTTTGATGTATCTCACATGGGGCAAATTAGATTATCTGGTGAGCAGGTTATGGCTGCTTTGGAGTCTTTAGTTCCAGTGGATATTATCGACTTGCCTAAAATGAAGACGCGTTATGCTCTTTTTACAAATGAAAATGGTGGGGTGCTTGATGATTTGATGGTTACAAATCTTGGAGATAATAGTTTATTTCTAGTTGTCAATGCTGCATGTAAATATGCTGACTTTAAACATCTTCAAGATCATTTGGGTTCAAGCTGTGAATTAGAATTAGATGATGATTTAGCCTTGTTGGCATTACAAGGTCCAAAAGCTGCTAAGGTTTTAAGTGGGCTTGCTCCTGCGGTCAATGAGATGACATTTATGACTGCCAAGCAGGTAATGATTAATGACATCAGTTGTTTTATTACTCGCTCTGGATATACAGGGGAGGATGGTTTTGAAATCTCAGTTTCAAGCCAAGATGCTGAAAATCTTGCAGATATATTACTCTCAAGTGATGAGGTTGATTGGATAGGTCTTGGAGCTAGAGACTCTCTTCGTCTTGAAGCTGGCTTATCTTTATATGGACATGAACTGGATACTTCACATAGTCCTGTAGAGTCATCTTTGAATTGGGCGCTTTCAAAAGTAAGAAGGTTAGGTGGAGAGCGCGAGGGTAATTATTTAGGTGATAAAATTATTTTGAATCAACTTCAACATGGCTCAGATACAAAAGTAGTTGGTTTACTTCCAGAAGGAAGGATGCCGGTTAGAGATGGGGCAATAATTCAGGATGAAAATGGAAATCAAATTGGATATGTCACAAGTGGTGGTTTTGGTCCAACTTTAAATAAGCCAATATCTATAGCAAGACTGGAGACAAAATATACAAATAGCCAGTCCAAACTTTTTGCGCTGGTCAGAGAGAAGAAAATAGCAGTTGAGATTATAAAACTGCCATTTGTTAAACACAACTATTACAGAGGTTAAACATTAATAAGGAGAAGTAATGAGTATTAAGTATTCTGAAGATCATGAATGGGTTGATGCTAAAGAAGATGATTTAGTAGTAATTGGAATCACGGATTTTGCTCAAGAGCAATTGGGTGATTTGGTGTACGTAGAGCTCCCGGAAGTTGGTGATGAGTGCACAAAGGGTGAAAATATATCTGTCATTGAATCAGTGAAAGCTGCTTCTGATTTGGTTGCGCCAGTCTCTGGTTCAATTATTGAAGTGAACAGCAGATTAGAGGATGAGCCAGAGATTGTGACTGAGGATTCAATGGGCGAAGGTTGGTTTATTAAGGTTAAGTTATCAGACCCAGCAGAGCTAGATGAGTTGATGGATGAAGAGGCATACAACGCATTTATTGAAGAATAGAAGAACTGAAAGAGAGAAGTTAATGAAGGATAAGATTGAAGATTTATTGAATAATGACGCTTTTACCAATAGGCATATTGGATCATCAAGTGAGCAAAAAAATCAAATGCTCGATTATCTTGGTTTTGATAACTTGGATAAATTAATTGATGAAATAGTGCCAGATGTTATACGTCGAAAAGAGCCGATGAACATTGCTGATGGAATGTCAGAACTTGCTGCGCTTAAACAGCTCAGAAATCTAGCAAGAATGAATATTCGTTATAAGTCTTTTATTGGCCAGGGCTATTACAACTCTATTACACCTCCAGTCATCCAACGAAATGTTGAAGAAAATCCAGCTTGGTATACTGCTTATACTCCATATCAACCAGAGATTTCTCAAGGTCGCCTTGAAGCTCTAATGAACTTCCAAACAATGGTCTCTGATCTCACTGGAATGGATTTAGCGAATGCCTCTATGCTAGATGAGGCAACTGCTTGTGCAGAAGCTATGACGCTAAGCCATAGAGTAAGTAAGTCTAAAAGCAATGTGTTTTTTGTTGCAAATGACTGCTATGCTCAGAATCTGGAGGTTATTAAGACTAGAGCTGAGCCGTTAAATATTGAAATAGTTTTTGGGGATCCCCTCAAAGATTTGAAAGACCTAGATTGTTTTGGTGTTCTTCTTCAGTACCCAAATACTTATGGTGCTTTTAGTGATTTTACAAAGCTGATAGAATCTATTCATGAGAAGAAGGCACTTGTCGCAGTGAGTGCTGACATACTGGCTTTAACACTTCTGAGGCCACCTGGTGAGATGGGTGCTGATATTGTAGTTGGCAATACTCAAAGATTTGGGGTTCCAATTGGTTATGGAGGTCCTCATGCAGCTTATATGTCGACCAGAGACAAATATAAACGGTCAATGCCTGGAAGAATTATTGGTGCTTCAGTTGATACAAAAGGAAGGCTTGCATACCGACTAGCATTACAAACCCGGGAGCAACACATAAGAAGAGACAAAGCTACAAGTAACATTTGTACTGCGCAAGCTTTATTGGCTATTATGGCTAGTATGTATGCTGTCTATCATGGTCCAGAGGGATTAAGAAACATTGCTCGGCGTATTTTTAAATATGCAGCTGTCTTTGCTGATGGTATGAAGGATATGGGCTTTCATGTTGTTAATGACACTTTTTTTGATACTCTTACAATTGAGGTTAAAAATTCAGATGCAATAGTGATGCAAGCTGAAAAAAATGGATACAATATTAATGTATTTAGTAAAACGCTTGTCTCAGTCTCGTTTGATGAACTTAGTACTCCAGAAGACATAGAGTACTTATGGAGAATTTTTAATACTGAATCAGAATTAAGCGCGCAGTCATTATTTGAAAAAAGTAAATCAAAAATTAAAAAAAGTTTAAAGAGGGAATCTGATTTTCTTACGCATGAGGTCTTTAATACTTATCGTTCTGAAACCAACATGATGAGATATATTCGGTACCTTGGAGATAAAGATATTGCACTGGATCGATCTATGATTCCACTGGGCTCCTGCACCATGAAACTTAATGCTGCAGCAGAGCTGATACCAGTGAGTTGGCCAGAATTTTCTCAAATTCATCCAGCAGTCCCTATGAACCAGGTGATTGGATACCAGCAGATGATTAGTGAGCTTGAGGAGATGCTATGTGAGGCAACTGGATACGCAGCAATTTCACTTCAGCCTAATTCTGGAGCTCAGGGAGAATATGCTGGATTAATTGCAATAAGGGGATATCATCGAAGCAGGGGTGATGACAATCGAAATATCTGCTTGATTCCATCATCAGCTCACGGAACAAATCCTGCCTCTGCTCAGATGGCCGGAATGAAAGTCATAGTCATTGATAGCACTGATGATGGTAATATCGACCTTGAAGATTTGAGAGCAAAAACCAAAGAGCATGAAGAAAATCTTGCAGCGATAATGATTACATATCCTTCTACTCATGGGGTGTTTGAAAAAGACGTGAGAGAAGTTTGTAATATTGTTCATGATGCTGGTGGACAAGTCTATATTGACGGAGCAAACATGAATGCAATGGTTGGTGTCTCGGCTCCTGGAGAGTTTGGTGGTGATGTCTCACACCTTAATCTTCATAAGACATTTGCTATACCTCATGGTGGGGGTGGCCCAGGTGTTGGACCAATTGGAGTTAAAGAACATCTCATCGATTTTTTACCAAGAACACCTCTAAATAATACAGATGTTGGCAGCATTTCTGGGGCTCCTTGGGGCTCAGGAAGCATCCTTCCAATTAGCTGGATGTATATAGCTATGCTTGGAAAAGATGGCCTCTATGAGTCAACATGTAACGCCATTCTTAATGCAAACTATATTGCTAAGCGTCTTGCGGAGCATTATCCGATTCTATATTCTGATGAGAATGGAAGGATTGCACATGAGTGTATTATCGACATTAGGCCGATTAAGGACACTGTTGGAATAAGTGTTGATGATGTAGCTAAACGTCTCATAGATTTTGGTTTTCACGCACCAACAATGTCTTTTCCTGTAGCAGGAACGTTGATGATTGAGCCAACAGAGTCGGAGTCTATGGATGAGCTTGATCGATTCTGTGAAGCAATGATTCAAATAAGAAAAGAAATCAAAAAGGTTGAATCGGGTGAATACTCTACTGAAGATAATCCATTAATTAATTCGCCACACACTCTAGAAATGGTAACATCAACGCAATGGGAGTTTTCATACTCCAGAGAAGAGGCAGCTTATCCAGTCGAGAGCCTAAGGCGAGTGAAGTACTGGCCGCCAGTGTCTAGAGTGGATAATGTCTATGGCGATAAGAATTTAGTTTGTTCTTGTCCAAGCATTGAAGATTATAAGTAGATTTTTATGAAATCATTCTTGATTAGCGTTTTGGGAGACGATAAGCCTGGACTTGTTGACGGCTTGTCAAAGATCATTGTTTCAAATAATGGAGACTGGATTGAAAGCAATATGTCTAGTTTTGAGGGTAAGTTTGCTGGAATTCTTAAAGTCAATGTCCCCTCAAGTGATGCTTCAAATCTAAAAAAAGATTTAACTACTGCTTCTTTAGGTCTTCAAATTGCTTGTGAAGAGACGCACCCGGTTGATGAGCTAAGTAATGTTAAAAGCTACAATATAGAGCTTATTGGACAAAATCATGTTGGCATTATTAATAAACTTTCCCATGTTTTGGCGGATGAGTTACAAGCTAATGTTGAAGAGTTAAAGACTGAAATTATCGATGCTTCGATGTCAGGAGAGCAACTTTTCAAAGCTGAAATTACACTTCATTTACCGAGTGATCTTGATGAAAATCTTGTTAGAGATAAGCTTGAGCTTATTGCTGATGAGATGATGGTTGAGATTTATTCATACGAGAGCTAGGCCTAATTAAACCTGCATCTAAAATTCTCCGTGGGCAATAAAAGCGCTATTTCTGTAGCTTTTTTTTCCATAATTGAATGGTTGGTTATTTGGGAGTAAGACTGTACCGCCCGCTGCTCTCAATACGGCATCTCCCGCAGCAGTATCCCATTCCATTGTTGGTCCAAATCTAGGGTATACATCTGCTTCACCACAAGCGACCAAGCAAAATTTCAATGAAGAGCCTATTGAAATTGTCTCCCTAACATTGTTGCTTGTAAGCCACTGATCTGTTGATTCATCTCTATGGGATACGCTAGCAACTGCTACAGGACCCGAACTGGGAACTGCTCGTATTTTAATTTCTTTAAAGTCAACATCAGATTCTTCAAAGGCTCCTGTTAAGGTAGAGCCAAAAAACATTCGATTAAGTGCCGGTGCAAAAACAACACCTAAGGTAGGAATACCATTTTCAATAAGACCAATATTTACAGTAAATGAGCCAAGCCCATCTTTCTTTAGAAACTCTTTTGTACCATCAAGTGGATCAATCAGAAAAAATTGATTGCTAACATCTAAATCATGACTACTGGAATTCTCCTCAGAGACAATTGGGATATTAGGAATGATGTTCTTAAGTCTACTTAAAATGACTTTATCCGCAGCTTTATCCGCAAGGGTGACCGGCGAACCATCATCTTTGTAGTTAACGTCAAATGAACTTTCATAAATCTTCATTATCTCGCGACCTGCATCTCGAGCTACTAACTTTAACTCATCAAGTAATTGTGGATATTCTATTGTTTTCATTATTTAATCAAGTATATCTAGTTAATTCTTGAAAATATACCAACGCAAAGGAAATAGAACTTGATAAAAATTTGATTTATAAATTGATAATTTAAATCCCAAGGGTTTAAACAATAATGTTGTTCTCTGGGCCATATGGAAACTGAGTAATATCATAGGCACTATCTTCAGTCAGAACCATAACATCATGTTCTCTATATCCTCCTGCGCCAGGCTTACCTTCAGGAATCATGATCATAGGCTCCATAGATACGACCATATTTTTTTGAAGGACTGTATCAATATCTTCTCTAAGCTCAACACCAGCTTCGCGCCCATAGTAATGAGATAGAACTCCAAATGAATGGCCATATCCAAATGTTCTACTTTCGAGTAAGCCATATTCTTCAAAAATTTTGTTAAGCTCAAGAGCTATATCTTTGCAAGCGACACCTGGTTTGATGAGCTTCATTCCTTCTTCGTGGACTTTTACATTAATCTCCCACAACCTCAAGGACTCATCATCCACATGGTCGTAAAACAAGGTTCTTTCAAGTGCTACATAGTATCCAGCAATCATTGAAAAGCAATTAAGACTGAGAATATCACCTTTTTGAACTTTTCTTGTCGTCACAGGGTTATGAGCACCATCAGTGTTGATTCCAGATTGAAACCAAGTCCATGTATCCATTAGCTCTGAGTGAGGATAGCGCTTTGCAATTTCTCTAACCATGGCTTGAGTTGAGTGAAGTGCCACCTCATGTTCAGGAACACCCTCTTTAATTGCTTCGACAAGAGCTGCTCCACCAATATCACAAACATTAGCGCCCTGAATAATGTGAGCTATTTCCTCATCAGATTTAACTGATCGCATTTTCATACAGTCGACAGAAATATCAATAAATTGTGCTTTGTCAAAGGCAACATGAAGTTTATCGAGACGTTCCTTAGTAATATGATCAAACTCGATACCAATTTTTTCACCATTCTTAACAATCTGCTGAAGCGCGTAAAAAAAACTGTCTTTTTGCCAGTCTGTGTAGACAAGATTGTCACCAAATGTCCTCCTGAAAGGTTGACCACCATCAATATTGGCTGTAACTGAAGTGACTTTATCTTGTGTAACAACCAGTGCATATGGTCTTCCAAAAGAACAGTAAAGGAAGTCACTGTAGTAATTAATACCATGTATAGAGGTAAAAATTATTGTACCTATATTGTTTTGAGCCATATGCGCCCTCAGTTTTCTTTGCCTATTTTGGTATTCTGCATCACTGAATGTGTGAGCTATAGTGTCACCATTAGGAATGTTAATTGTTCTTGGCATTTTCATAGCGGCTCCTGTATATGTGTTAATTTGTGCGGATGTTAGACAATTTCTTAAAGTATAGCAAGCTTTTTTTAGATAACCAAGTTTAGACCAACAGATTGAAGAGACTTTTAGGCAACTCTTTCCCTAGTCTTGCTCAATAAATTTTCACGAACAAAAGTATAAACACCTGATGCAACAATAATGGATGCTCCAAGAAGCGTCATCATATCGGGTCTTTCGGAGAGGACAATAATTGAAAGTAGCATGGCGAATACGAGTCTTGAATATCTGAATGGTGAAATAACTGACATTTCACCAGTTCTAGCTGCAATAACAATTGAGTAATATGCGATTACACCAAAGGCCGATGCACCAGCAAAATATAAAATTTCATTGGAGCTAGGCAATAACATCTCTGAACTGAACGGTATTAACATGATGCCAGAAACACCAAATGCCAAGAAGGCATATAAGGAGATAGTTACAGATGGCAATTTCACTTCAATTGCTCGAGTCGCAAGATCTCTTCCAGCTAAAAAAGTAGCACCTAGTAATGCAAAAATAGAGGCTGGCATAAAGTTTCCAAAGCCAGGTCGGAGAATCAGTAAAACACCAAGAAAACCAACAAAAACTGCTGTCCATCTGCGCCAACCAACCTTTTCTTTGAAGAAGATAGCTGCTCCAATAGTGACTAATAAAGGCATGACCTGAATGATCGCTGATGCCGAAGATAGCGGTGTTAAAGCAATAGCAAGAACAAAAAATAAAGCACCAAAAAGCTCACATAAAGTGCGAACAATAATGGGAGTATTCAACATATCCTTATGGAAAATTGGAGCCTTTGTCAATAACCCAATGATGAGAAATATAATGCTTCCACTGAATCCAAGAATAATAATAATCTCAGAAATTGGAAGATTTTCTGAGAGCATCTTAATAAATAAATCCTCACATGCAAAGCCTGCCATCGCGAGAATCATAAATAAACTCCCCTTTAAATTCTCCATCTCATTTCAATGTAATTCAAAGTTGAATTTTAACTGGAGCCATGATTTCTTGAGTACTTATTTTGTGCTTCGGGAGTCCATTGACTTAATGCACCTTCAGCAGGTTGAAAAATGTCAACTTGAAGTGGATAGCATTTGGCAGCATCACTTGAATGACTCGAGCTGCAATCGCCTCCTGGACAAGCTGATAATCCACAGAGAAGATCAATTTCAGCAAAGAATTCTATAAAGTCATCTGGACGAACTGGACTAGCTTTCATGAAATACTGATGGGTGTCTTTTGTAAATCCAGTGCACATAAAGACATTGAGTACATCATGAACATGATGCTCGATTTCATTAATTGGTTTTTGTTGTTGCTTTGAAAGCGCCCTGCACAGGTTAGAGTGACAACAATAATGATACTCCTCATTATTTAATGCAATATGTGTATAGGGGTCACATCGAGTTCCAATAACATCATGGACGCTTCCCCCATCATCATCATATCCATACCAGTCAAGACTGTCATGAGTAATTGTAGCCATAGGTCTTAAAAATGGCAGGTTTGAATATAGTCTATCTCCAGTACTTACATGGGTCCCATATAGTGCACGCGTTTTGCCACTAAAGAATCGTTCATCGATATTATTTTTATTCCATAAATTTAAATCACCCACTTGTGGACCCTCTTTGCTAATAATTCGAAAAAAATGACCAGCGGGAACTTCAAAAGTTTTGGCATCTCTAGGAGGAATAATGATAGATTCTATTAGATTCATTTTCTTACTTGCAGTTTTATAAAAAGTTGCATCAAAAACTGGAAGATTATCAATAGGATAAGATATTACTGGTTTTATAGAACGCCGAATTTCAGCATCATTCGGTTCTGGACTTAGATTAATTATTTTCATATTTGTCTCCTATTAAAAGAGCTATATTTAGTGGCACTATTTTAGATGGTCTTTCCAAAACCGCCTCCACCAGGTGTTTTAAGTATAAAAAGATCATTTTCACTTACTTCAATTTGCCCTTTAGTGCCGAGATGTGTCACACTCTCATCAGAATGAATCACATAGTTCTTGCCAAGGGCTCCAGACCCCCCTCCACATAAGCCGTAGGGTGGAATTTTTCTGTGACCTGCTATGATATTGACCGTCATTGGTTCAAGAAAGCGCAGCCTTCGATCAACTCCATCACCACCATTATTCATGCCTTTCCCGCCTGAATTTTTTCTGATGCTAAAAGACTCTAGTTTAACTGGGAATCGCCATTCTAGAACCTCTGGGTCAGTCAATCTTGAGTTAGTCATGTGGGTATGAACTGCGCTACATCCTGGCTGATTGATGCTGGCACCCGAGCCTCCACAGATTGTTTCATAATTTTGAACTTTGTCATTACCCCAAATAAAGTTGTTCATTGTTCCTTGAGATGCTGCAAAGTCTCCTAGAGCACCTAGTAAAGCATCAACAATATATTGAGATGTTTCAACATTTCCGGAAAAAACAGCAGCAGGGTACTCAGGATTGATCATTGAGTTTTTAGGAATGACTAAATGTAAGGGTTTGAGGCAACCAGAATTTAGAGGTATATTATCATCCACCAGACAGCGAAAAACATACAGTACTGCAGCATAACAAATTGCACTCGGTGCATTATAGTTTCCAGGATGTTGTTTGCTAGTTCCTGTGAAATCAATCGTTGCAGAGCGCCTTACTTTATCCACACTAATAGATACACAGACTTGATGACCGTCATCCATCTGATAGGTAAAGCTTGAGTCACTTAAAACATCTAAAACTCGTCGAACTGATTCCTCAGCATTGTCTTGTACATAACCCATATAAGCATGAACAACTTCTACTCCATAGTGCTCGATTACTTTTTTAAGTTCTTGAGACCCTTTTTCTGCAGCTGCAACTTGCGCCTTTAAATCTGCAATATTTTGATTTATATTTCTTGCTGGATATTCCGCTTGAGTCAATAATTCTTTAATTTCATCCTCAAGAAACACCCCTTTGGAGACAATAGTAAAATTATCGATTAACACCCCCTCTTCTTTAATATGGGTTGAATTAGCTGGCGCAGAGCCTGGAACTGTTCCACCTATGTCAGCATGATGACCCCTGGTGGCGACATAGAAAATTACATTTTCATTAGAGTTGTCGAATACAGGCTTTATTAGTGTGATGTCTGGTAAGTGAGTTCCACCGTTGTAAGGAGCATTAATGAGAAAGGCATCTCCAGATTTCATTGTAAGTGAGTTTTCACGAATAATAGTCTTAATTGACTCACTCATTGAGCCCAAATGAACAGGCACATGGGGAGCATTAGCAACCAATTCACCTTCAGGAGAAAATACAGCACAGGAAAAGTCTAATCGTTCTTTGATATTGACAGATGACGCAGTATTCTCCAGTACCATGCCCATTTGTTCTGCAACATTCATAAACAAGTTATTAAAAATCTCTAACATAATCGGGTCTACGTTAGTTCCAATGGCTTTAGACCTGAAGACTTCTTGAGTTCGTGTAAGAATTAAATCATTGCTATCTTTAAGAAGCCCATCCCAACCTGGCTCTATGATGAATGTAGACGTTGGTTCAATAATCACCGCAGGTCCAGATATTTTTTCATTGGGCTTGATATCATCTCGATTATAAAAAATAGTTTTTTCGAGTCTCCCATTTATAAAAATATCTTCAGTTGCTAAAGACTCAGTATTTGTTTTATTGTGAGTACTTACCTTTGAATGAAATTGCTCACTTTGACACGACACCTCTGTCTGAATTGATTCAATAATGATCACCTTTTCTGGCGAGATAAATCCAAACCTTGATTTATGCGTATTCTCAAAATCCACTTTCATTTTAGAAAATTTCGCAAATTTAATAGGTAATGATGTGTCAGAGTCTTTGTATCGAAGAAAAACCCGATCGGTATATTTAAATAGCTTCTCATTTAGGTTTTGTGAAATTAAATCTTGTTTCCCATCAGAATGAAGGCTTTTAAAATCCTTATTCAGTGGGCCTATTAAGCTAATTTCTAAGGGCAATTCAACTGCTAAATTGTTGATTGTTCGACTATCAGCAAGTCCAATGCCGTAGGCAGATAAAACACCTGCATAAGGATGAAGGTGGATTTTTTTGATGCCTAGTTTATCAGCCACCATGCAGGCATGTTGACCACCAGCTCCACCAAAACAGGAGAGTGTATAGTTGCTGACATCATAGCCACGTTGAACTGATATTTTTTTGATTGCATTTGACATGCTATCAACTGCAATCGATAAAAAGCCTTCTGCAACCTCAAAGGGAGTAACTGCTTTCTGGGTTTTTAATGAAATATTTTTAGCCAGAGTGGTAAATTTTCTTTGAACAATTTTGAGGTCAAGTTTTTGATTACCCATAGGACCAAAAACATTAGGAAAGTAATTTGGATTAAGCTTGCCAAGCATCACATTACAATCAGTCACTGTAAGAGGACCACCATTGCGATAACAGGCTGGTCCCGGAAAAGCTCCAGCCGATTCTGGGCCAACGCGATATCTAGACCCATCAAAATGAAGAATAGATCCACCACCTGCAGCAACAGTGTTTATCAACATCATAGGTGATTTGATCCTGACGCCTGTCACCTCTGTCTCGAGGGTTCTTTCATATTCGCCATTGTAGTGGCAGACATCGGTCGACGTCCCTCCCATGTCAAAACCTATTAGTTTATTTAGCCCAATATTTTCTCCAGTTTTGACCATACCAACTACACCACCTGCAGGGCCTGAAAGAATAGCATCCTTTCCTTGAAAGTGGTTGGCATCTGTCAGACCCCCATTCGATTGCATAAACATCAATTGACTTAAGTTTGATTGACTAGTTCCCAGCTTAGTTCTAATTTGATTAACATAACGACGAAGTATGGGAGATAAGTAGGCATCAACTACTGTCGTATCTCCGCGAGGAATGATTTTCATGAGTGGGCTTATCTGATGGCTGACAGAAATTTGTGTAAACCCAATTTCATTGGCTATTATACTAATTTGCCTTTCGTGTTCTTGATACCTGTATCCATGTAACAAAACAATTGCAATAGATTTGAAGCCTTTTTTATAGGCCTGAGAGAGTATTTTTTTTGTATCTGAAATATCCAGAGGTTTTAATACTTTTCCTCCTTTGTCAACTCGCTCATCGATTTCAACCACATCAGAATAAAGCATATCTGGAAGCTGAATGTCTAAGGAAAATAATTCAGGCCTTTGTTGGTATCCTATTCTTAAGATGTCTGCAAAGCCTTTCGTGATTGCTAAGAGTGTCTTTTCTCCTTTTCTTTCTAGAAGTGCATTAGTGGCAACTGTAGTGCCCATCTTTATAGACTCAATTTGATGAGTTGGAATAGGCTCTTTGTCTTCTAAAGACAGCAAATCTCTAATGCCCTGAATTGCTGCATCTTCATAATGGAGTGGGTTTTCAGATAATAGTTTATGACTTGAGATCTCCCCATTAGGGTTTTTACTAATAATATCAGTAAATGTTCCACCTCTATCAATCCAAAACTGCCACTTTGGTTTTTCATTTAAATTCATTAAAAACTTTTGAATAAAATCTTTACATGAATTATATAGGCAAACAAATTATTTGATTTTCTTAACTAGAGGATTAAAAAAAATCATTGACATCTAGAAGTTTTAGGAACACAATGCCGGAATTATTTCTAGTCATAGAGTTAAAGGGGGCGACAGGTTGAAGAATAGCTATTTAATCGGTTTTTTTCTTGTTGTCGTGAGTGGAGTAATATGGAGCTTTGGAGCCCCACTTGTAAGATATCTAGAAGACGCTGAAATCTATAGGCTTCAGTATCTTCTTTACAGAGGCTTAATCATCACCTCAGTCATACTCATTTTCGTTCTTTTTAGAGAGGGGAGGAACTTTTTCCATACTTTTAGGAGAATAGACTCATGGAGCTTGATTGGAAGTCTTGTTATGTCTGTTACATTTTTTGGGTGGATATATGCACTCACAACAACTACAGTTGCAATAACTCTTCTCATGCTCGCAGTTTCTCCAGTTTTGTCCGCATTTTTGGGATACCTCATTCTCGGTGAGAGACTGAGTAAAAGTACACTGATCAATATGTTCATTGTAGCAATAGGAATTACCATCATGGTTTGGGACACTGATAAGTCAGCAACCATCATCGGTGTTATTTATGGATTTTTTGTTGCTCTGGGTTTTTCTATCTATACAATTACGATTAGAAAAAACCCCGAGGTTCCCAAGTTGTTAACTCCAGCTCTTGCTGGTTTCTTTTGCATGATCTGGGCGACAATTCTTATACTGCTAACTGGTGGTAACTTTGAGATGCCATCCGCTAATATTGGGATTAGTATGACTCATGGTCTCGTTGTAGGTATAGGTTTAATATTGTATGGTCTTGGAGCAAAATACCTCCCTAGTGGAGAACTTGTCATGCTTTCTTTGCTTGAAGTTGTCCTGGGTATTTTTTGGGCATGGCTTCCAGTTCTCGGAATTAATGAGGTTCCAACTCGAAATACATTAATTGGTGGATTGGCGATTTTATTTGCGATTGTTATGCAGGGCGTTTATGCACGAAAAAAACACCTGATTCCAATGCCATAAACTACTGTATTAACAGTATTTTTTGTTTTAATTGAAAGATTGCTTTAGCTCGCTTTAATTGTTAAAATTCTCACTTTTTTATCTAATCTTACTCAAAGGTTAAGTAGATATATTTACACTTTTTGTATTTAATAATTACATAGTAGAATCAGTGTTTATGAAGTGAGCATCGAACTCTGATGCTACAATTGAATGTTTTTGAAAGAGCATAAGTGGAATGAGCAAACTAGTCTTACCAAATATTAACAGTGAAGACCCGATTCGCTGGACAGGTGATGTGTCGCCGCTTGAATGCATTGATATAAAAGATGAAACACATAATGTTAAAAGTTTTACATTTAAATCAAAGAAAGATGCTTTCTTTCAGTTTTACCCAGGGCAACACACAACACTTTTTTTGAAAATTGATGGCAATGATGTAATGCGAACTTACACTATTGCTTCAAGCCCTACCAGGCCTAATACTATAACAATTACAAATAAAAGAATGGTGGATGGCGTTGTAACCAATTGGATGCACGATAGTTTGAAGGTTGGTGATTGCGTTGATGCTCTTGATATTGGTGGTTCCTTCTCTGTGGCCTTAGATAAACCAAAGTCAAAAATATTATTTTTATCAGGAGGGAGTGGAATTACTCCAATGCTTTCTATGACAAGATATTTTTGTGACCTATTTGTGGATGTGGATATAGCTTTTATTCATAACGCACAATCTGAACAAGATTTAATTTCAAAAGATGAGATTGATTTTTATGAATCAAGTCAAAGTGATTTTAAAAGCCATTATGTTTGTGATAAAGATAGTGAAAGTTGGACTGGACCTACTGGTTTTTTGAATAATGAGATGCTCCTCAATCTCGTTCCTGATTTTGCGGAAAGAGAAATCTATTGTTGTGGGCCTGAACCTTATATGCAGAATGTAAAAAAAATACTTGGTTCAACTAATTATGATATGAATTTCTATCATCAAGAGAGCTTTGATATTGAGAGTTCAACGGCCCAAAAAAATATGGCAATTAATGTTGATTTGCCTGAACATAAAGTTACAGAAAGTGAAATAAATGAATATAATGTCACCCTGTCAAAGAGCGGAGATGTTGTGCCTTGTGGAAGCAATACTAATATCTTAGTTTCCATTCAAAAACAAGGTATCACTGTTCCATTTGCATGCTCACAGGGTTTGTGTGGAACTTGTCGAACTAAAATGCTTGATGGAACTGTTGAAATGGATGCTCAAGGCGGACTTTTGAAGTCGCATGAACAAGAAGGATATATTTTGACTTGTTGCTCCTATCCAACAAGTGATATTGTGCTTGATTTATAGATTATTAGTTGAGTAAACGTTATGCAAAAAAAATATTCATGGTATTCGCTTTTAAAGGCAGGATTAGCTAACCAAGATTGGGATAAGGCTATACCCTCATCAAAACCCAAATCAAAATATGATGTGATTATCATTGGAGGTGGTGGGCATGGGCTTGCTACAGCCTATTACCTAGCCAAAGAGTGTGGTATCAAGAATGTTGCAGTGGTTGAGAAGGGCTATATTGGTGGAGGAAATACCGGAAGGAATACCACTATCATTAGGTCTAATTATTTGAGAGATGAAGCATCCAGTCTTTATGAGCATTCAATGAGGTTGTGGGAGGGCTTGAGTGAGGATTTAAATTTCAATGTTATGTTTAGTCAGAGAGGTGTTTACAATCTCGGGCATACCCTTCAGGACATGAGGGATATTGAAAGAAGAGTTAATGCTAATGTATTAAATGGTGTTGATGCTGTAGTAGTCGACCGTAAAGAAATCAAAGAACAAATTCCAATTATCAATACATCAAAAAATGTAAGGTATCCAATTATGGGGGCTTCATTTCAGGCGCGTGCTGGGGTTGCTCGTCACGATGGTGTTGCCTGGGGCTTTGCTCGTGCTGCTTCAAACCTTGGAGTCGATATAATTCAAAATTGTGAGGTAATCGATATTGAAGTCGAAGAGGGTCGAGTTAAAGGAGTAAAAACCACTCAGGGTGATATTATGGCAGACCGTGTTGGATGCGTAAGTGCTGGCCACTCATCGGTAATAGCGAGAATGGCTGGCTTAAGGCTTCCAGTAGAAAGTCATCCACTGCAGGCTTTTGTGTCTGAAGCAATGAAACCAATTCTTCATACTGTTGTCATGTCTAATGCTGTTCATGGCTATGTTAGTCAGAGCGATAAGGGCGATTTAGTAATAGGTGCTGGTATTGATGGATACAATTCTTATGCTCAACGTGGCAGCGCTAAAATAGTCGAGCACTGTGCAGCAGCAATTCTTGAATTATTTCCAATTTTCTCGCGTGTTCGAATGAATCGACAGTGGGGCGGCATTGTGGATGTGTGTCCTGATGCATGTCCTATTATTAGTCCAACTAAGATTGAGGGCCTCTATTTCAATTGTGGTTGGGGAACAGGAGGTTTTAAGGCCACTCCAGGTTCAGGGAATGTCTTTGCTCACACTATTGCGCAAGACAAACAGCATGATTTGGCCGTTCCATTCCATATTGATCGTTTTACAACTGGTGCACTGATTGATGAGCATGGTGCTGCTGGTGTGGCGCACTAATTTATTTTAAAGGTAATATTATGTTTTCGATTCATTGTCCATATTGCAAAGAGCCTAGAGATCAGAATGAATTTTCGCCTGCTGGAGAAGCTTTTATAGCAAGACCTGAAAATCCTGAAGCCTTAAGTGATGAACAGTGGGCTGATTATGTATTTTATAGGACTAATATCAAGGGGGACCATTGGGAGCAATGGGTTCATACTTCTGGATGTCGGAAATATTTTTTAGTAAAAAGATCAACCATTAGTCATGAAGTTCTAGAAGTAGCTACTCTTGATGAAATAGATGGCGAGGAAGTGTCATGAGATTAGAGAAACATACAAACAGTCTTATTGATTTTTCCCAGCCTTTAAGTTTTGTCTTTAATAATAAAGCTTATAAGGGCTTCAAGGGCGATACTCTTGCATCAGCTCTAATTGCCAATGATGTTTTATATTATGCTAGAAGTTTCAAGTATGGAAGAAAGAGAGGCATTATTGGTGCTGGTGTAGAGGAGCCAAATGCTTTAGTTTCGCTGGAAATTGGGGGTAGATATACACCTAATGTTAAGGCAACTGAAATCATGCTTTATGATGGCTTAAGTGCAGTCAGTGCAAGCAATCCACATTCGATTGACTTTCGTGCCATGATTAAGCCACTGCATAGATTTATGCCAGCTGGTTTTTACTACAAAACCTTTATCAAACAAAAAATTTGGTCGATTGTGGAGGATCGCCTAAGGTCATTATCAGGATTTTCAAAAGCACCTTCAGAGGTTGATGAAGATGTCTATGATCATATTTTTCAACATGCAGAAGTGCTCGTAATTGGTGGCGGTGTTGCTGGAATGAGCGCTGCTCTTGAGATTCTTTCTGGTTCAAAAATTGCCAGGGTTATATTGGTAGATGAGCGAGAAAATTTAGGTGGTGAAATCACAAATGAATTTACAACTGACAAAGATGCAACTCTTTGGTATCAAGAAACCAAAGATAAACTTCAAAAGTATAGAGATGCAGAAAATTCACGGCTGAAAATTTTAACATCTGCAACTGCATATGCATGGTATGACCATAACTATATAGAAGTTTTGCAGAGTAATGGCACTGGTCAGTCCATGAACCATGAGGGTGGCCAGCATGCTAGAAAAATACTCCATAAGATTAGGACAAAAGAAGTCATTCTTGCTACTGGAGCTCATGAGCGTCCAATGTTATTTGAGACCAATGATTTGGCGAATATTATGCTAGGTCAGTCTGTCAGACGTTATTTAAATGAGTTTAATGTAGTTGCCGGTAAAGACATTGTCTTGTATGGAAATAATGATAGTATTTATAGGACTGCAATTGATTTAAGCAAACATAATATCAATTCAAAGGTGATTGATGTTAGAGTCTCAGGAAACGAAAGTGAAGCTGTTTTAGAGGCTAAAAATTCAGGAATAGAGGTTTTTCAGGGTTTTGCTGTTCTTAAAGCAAAAGGTAAAAGTCGAGTAACTGGTGTTGAAATCTCTCAAGTGGAAATGCAAGCTAAACCCCCACATTGGAAATCTAAATGGCGGATAACTGGAGATACAAAAACTTTAAATTGTGACCTATTAGCAACTTCTGGAGGATTTAATCCAGTGGTTCATTTGGATTGTCATTGTGGTGGAAAAACATTTTTTGATGAAAAATCACAATCATTTCTAGCTCAAAAAGAGCGAAAGAATAGACAAGTATGTGGCGCAGTCAATTCAGTAGGGTTTTGGAAAGATGCAATGGCTGATGCTAAAAATAAAGCTCAAATAACTCTTCACTCTCTGGGTGAGGAGAATGAAGTGTCCCCTCAAAAGCTTACTCGCCAAAGTCATAACTATTTTAACGTTGATAAGTTTTTTACCCCAATTGAAATTCTTAATAAGCCCAAAGTTTTTATTGATCTTCAAAACGATGTCACTACGCTGGATGTTGCACTTTCGATTAGAGAAGGGTATCGCTCAATAGAGCACATTAAGAGATATACTGCCATGGGCTTTGGAACAGACCAAGGTAAAACTGGAAATATTAATGGCATTGCTGTTGCCGCTGAATTTCTTGACTTACCTATGTCAGAGGTCGGAACAACAACATTTAGACCAGCTTATACAGGTGTGGATTTTGGAGCAATGGCTGGAAGAGAAGTTGGAGATTTTTTCGATCCACAAAGGTTCACAACAATTCATGACTCCCATGTTAATAGTGGCGCTAAGTTTGAAGTAGTTGGTCAGTGGTATAGACCATGGTACTATCCAAAGAATGGTGAGGATATCCATCAGGCTGTTATTAGAGAGTGTCGCGCAGTTAGAGGTTCACTCGGAATGATGGATGCATCAACGCTTGGAAAGATTGATATTCAAGGCAAGGACGCGAGAGAATTTTTATCTAGAGTTTACACGAACGCATGGATGAAGTTAGCGCCAGGAAGCTGTCGTTATGGCCTAATGTGTAATGAAAAAGGAATGATTATTGATGATGGTGTATCAGCTTGTATTAATGATAATCATTTTATTATGACAACTACAACAGGGGGTGCTGCAAGTGTATATTCAACACTAGAAATGTGGCTTCAAACTGAGTGGAGTCATTTGGATGTTCATCTCAGTAGTGTTACGGATCAATTTTCAACAGTTGCTGTTGTTGGTCCAAATGCCCGTAAATTGATGAAAAAGTTATGTCTAGATGTTGATTTCGAAAGCAAAAACTTTAAGTTTATGCAATGGCGCCCCGGAACCGTTTGCGGTGTCAAGGCAAGAATTATGAGAATAAGTTTTTCTGGTGAGCTGGCTTATGAAATAAATATTGAAGCAAATTATGGACGATTTATTTGGGATGAGGTTGCTCGCGAAGGCAAACAATGGAACATCACTCCATATGGAACTGAATCAATGCATGTTCTTAGGGCAGAAAAAGGCTTCATCATTGTTGGTCAGGATACAGATGGCTCAATGACACCGATGGATGTCAATATGAACTGGATTCTAGCAAAAAATAAGCCTTTTTCTTATATTGGTCGCCGTTCGTTTAGTATATCTGCACTTAATTCGAATAATAGGTTGCAGTTAGTTGGCCTTCTCACCAAGGATGATCAGGTTGTTCTTCCAGAAGGCGCACATATAATAAGTAACAAAGGCAAGTCTATTGGTTATGTCACTTCAAGCTATTACAGTCCATCACTTGGAAGATCAATTGCATTAGCTCAACTAAAAGGCGGACTTTCAAAAATCTCTGAGACCGTCCTTGTGAAGATTGTTCAAGAAAAGCAGAGTCTCAAAGAGATACCGTGTGAAGTTTCAAGTAGTGTCTTTTATGATGTTAATGGTGAAAAGGTAGATGGCAATGACTAAAAGTAGTAATTTTGAAAATATGGAGCCAGAATTTAGATCAACTTTCAATCCACTTGTTGATGAAGTAGGTTTTTTGGTGAATCAAGATGAAATCAGTTGTCAAGAAATCATAGGAAACTCACTGCTTATATTAAGGACTTCTAAAGACTCTAAAAAAAATATTAAAGCCGCAAAAGACCTCTTCAATATTGATCTTCCACAGGCACTTCAAATGACTATGACAGATTCTAACTTAAAATGCTTTTGGGTTAGTCCAGATGAGTTTTGGGTTTTATTAGGTACTCATCAAGTAAAAGAAATTGAAGAGAAGTCCAATAACCTTCCGTTGGGAGTATCTATTACTAACAATTCTGCTGCCTATGGCACTCTTGAGTTTAAAGGAGACAAAACTATTGCGCTATTAAGTCGATGGATGAGTTATGATCTTGAGGAAGCTCTTCCAGATGGAAAAGCTGTTTCGACAACTTTTGGACAGGCACCAGTTTTTATTTATCGTGAAAAAAAGAGTATATACATGCTGGTTAGGCATTCTTTTTCTCACTATGTCGCTGGTTTAATCAAGGACAGCGCTAAAAGAATTTAGGCTTAATAATTACGGTAAGATGAGAGCCATGGATAAAGTCAATTTTATTAGCATGGAGGATGGTACATTAGAGGAGTATGCCTTTCTTGATGAGCTTGAAAATCAATATGTTAAAGATTTGCCATTACGACTCATCGATGCATTAAAGTCGCTAGATTCAAGCCTTTCAGGTTATCAAATTAGTCGATTAGAGCACTCACTTCAAGGAGCCACCAGAGCTTTTTTGGCAGGGGAAGACTTAGAGATGGTGATGGCAGTTTTGTTTCATGATATTGGCGACCCTCTTGCGCCCTATTCTCATTCTGAAATGGCTGCAGCTATTCTTAGGCCGTTTGTATCAGACAAAATCTATTGGGTTATTAAGCATCATGGGGTATTTCAAATGTACTATTACGCGCATCACTCTGGCGGAGATAGAAATGCAAGAGAAGCATTTATTGACAATCCATGGTATGACGATGCAGTAAAATTTTGTCATGATTATGACCAAAATTGCTTCGACCCTAATTACGAGTCAAAGCCATTAGAGTTTTTTTTACCAATGATTAATGAGTTTTTTTCAAGGCCTAAGCTCGATGATCCAGAACGAGTTGCTAGGTATGGCAAGGAATAAAGTAAGGAAATATTAATGAGCGATATAATTAGAAACTTTTCACCACGTCAAATTTATTTGATTATTTTTATAATTGTTGGATCTCTTCTTGGCTATGCTGCATACAGTATGAAAATTTTAGGCCTTGAGCCATGCACCCTCTGTATTACTCAACAGTTTTTTTACTGTCTTATCGGTCTAAGTGCTTTTATCGCTTTTATTCATGATCCGAGTCCTACCGTAGGAAGAATCTATTCGTCTTTATTGTCTATTTTTTCAATAGCAGGTATTTGGATCTCTGGTCGTCAAGTTTGGCTTCAAGGGCTTCCTGAAGATGAGGTTCCATTGTGTGGGCCTCCTTTAGAATATATCATTGATGTATTTCCTTTTGCCGATGTAATTAGTGCATTATTTATGGGTGATGGAAATTGTGCAGAAATACCTTGGGCGTTTTTAGGTCTCAGTATGGCTGGTTGGTCCCTGATTTGGTTTGTTGTTATTTTCCTTTTAAGCATCACTTCTTTTTTCAAATCAAGGGCTTCATCATAGAAGATTCCTAAGCATCTGGAATTTCCAAATATATTTAATCTATGGTAAGATTTACTCTAAGTAGGGTA